>UMCV01007435.1_pt1 | contig 29958 bp, 46 predicted proteins | sample 1964311 | NCBI WGS metagenome assembly UMCV01 (sample SAMEA4835976, study PRJEB28245) | human gut metagenome | biome: gut microbiome; material: fecal sample | place: Denmark | collected 2008 | reverse complement strand
AGAAGGGCGAATTTTATATTCAAATTATTTTATTGTATAATTCTATAAAATTACGCCTAAAGAGCAAAGACAATGAAATCCTTGATTTAAGGTTTTTCGGATTGAATTAGTGGCCGATAGGTTGTCCTCAAGGCTGACTGGATACCATTCCTATAGGGGAGGGCTTCTTCGGAAGTCCTCCTTTCGTTATTTTTAAAGGAGAGTAAATATGGAAATAATTGATAATAGCTGGAAAGAGTTCCTTGAAGAACAAAGAAATAAAGCATATTTCTCTAAATTAGAGGAATTTGTGAATAAGGAATATGATAATCAAATTGTCTATCCCGCAAAAGAAAATATCTTTAATGCGTTTAAATATACTCCATTAGATAAAGTAAAAGTAGTAATCTTGGGGCAAGACCCGTATATTAACGAAAATCAAGCAATAGGAATTGCTTTTGCCACAGGAGATAATAAAGTTGCTCCATCTCTAAGGAATATTTATAAAGAAATAGGTGAAGATATTGGTATTGATACCTCTAAATATACTTGCAACCATCCAATAGAATGGGCAAAGCAGGGAGTTTTTCTATTAAATACTACTCTTACTGTTCGCGCTGGTGAGTCGAATTCTCATCAAGGTAAGGGATGGAGTAAGTTTACTGATGCCGCAATTCAAGAGATTGATAAGCAAGATAGAGGCGTAGTATATTTGCTTTGGGGAAATTATGCTAAGAAAGCAGCTTCCGGTATTCATAATTCAAAAAGTCTTATCTTAACTGCCGCACATCCAAGTCCTCTTTCTGCCAATAGAGGTTTCTTTGGTTGTAAACATTTTTCTCAAACTAATCAATTTTTAAAAGATAATAATATTGAGCCTATTAACTGGTAATTATCTTGACAAAATCGTTATTGTATGGTATAATTATAATAGAAAGTGAGGGAAAGAAATGGCTAAATTAAGTGAGGAAAAAATCGCTGAAATTAGGCGAGTATATAGTGAGCTTGGTACTTATTCTGGAACTGCAAAAGCCGTCGGTTGTTCTCCTGCTACTGTAAAGAAATATACGCAAGAGGAATATGTACCAGACCCAACTACTAGAGTAGCTTTTAATGGAGCTCTTCCTCCAGTTGAGGAATTGTATTGGCCGTCGGAAGAAGAGATAAGTAAAATGGCTAGATTAACAGAAGCTGAACTTGAGGAAATTCACGAACTTTGGAAGGAGCTTTAATATGAAATATTTTAAAGTCATTGATGCTCCATATGATAACGGACATTATATTATCTCTGGGACTTACGCTTATTACTCGTATTTCAAGTGGACAGATGGTTCTTATAATGTATATCATGCAAGAATTATGGGTCTTACTTACGCTTCTTATCTTAGAATGGCAAGAGATAATTTCAATGCGGGATTAAGAGGGAAAGGCCATAAATATCCAACTGCTTTCTTTAATAATAAGAAAGACGCAGAAAAATTAGCCAGAGTTCTTGATGAAAGACTTTCTTATCTAATACGAAATAGCAAATAAGAGGGAGTTATCCCTCTTATTTTTTTATATTCTTAAACTAGAATTTCCACTTTGAATTGATGGAGGGGATATAAATGACCGAGATACCAAGATTTATAGAAACCTTCCTTGGGGCACCATTACAGCTTGTTATAATTTTATTATTCTTTGGAGTGTTTTTGTACTGGTTTATTAAAGAAAGACCTAAATCAGTGCAAAGTCAGAGTAATTTAATTAACACTATCCTAGAGGAAAGTCGTCAAGCTAAAAAAGATAGTGCTGCTGAGAAGGAGAGCTTCTTTAAAATTATGGATGACTATCGGGCACAGAATGAAAGAGTGTCAGCTTTATATGATAAAGCATTGGAGAACAGCACAAGAGCAATAGAAAATAATACCGAAGTAATAAAAAATCAAAATACTCACGCGCAATTAACAAATCAAGCATTAGAAACTTTAAATGATTCTGTTTTAAGAGCAGAAGATAAGTTAGAAAAAATTGACGAATCTCAACAAAGATTAGTCAATAAAGTTAATGAAGCTATTATAATTCATCATGGAAAAATTAGTGATTAAAGGAGGTTTTTGAATGACAGAAGTTATTAGCGTACTTATGGTGTTAGCTGGATTAGCTTTCCTTCTTCAAGTAGTTCTTGAAAGAGTAAAGACTATTATTCCTGTTCTTGGTGGCACATATTCTTTCTCAGTAAAGGGTGTAAAATTTGATATTTCGCCAATGCAGTTTATTTCCCTAGCCTGCGGAATTGGTCTTATGTTTGCTATTGCGCAACCTATTTCTTTATTTGGTGCCCTTGGTTATGAAGTTCCAACAGCAGTAAATCATATTGTTAATGGTATCTTGGTAAGCGGTGGAGCAGGTTATATCTATGATGTAATTCATAAGATTGAAAAGAAAGATGCTAATAAAGAAGAGCTGGTTTAACCAGCTCTTTTTTTTATTGACTTTTTTCAAATATAGTGATATAATTATTATAGAGTTCGGAAAGGAGAATGAGTATGGAAACAAAGATTTTTCATGGCGACCCAAAAATGGTTCAGACAGAAATGAATGATTTTCTTAAACAGGGCGGAATAAATCTTATTGATATTCAAATGTCTACCTGTTCTATCGGACAGGCGGTTTCTCGTTCTCTAACAACTGTTCTTATTTTGTTTGAAAGGAGAAAATAAAGTGGAGTATAAAGGATATCAGCATATCGAAAGACTTGGCACTCCTGAGGTAGAGGGTATTCTCGATGGAGAGTGCTTTATTTATCCCAAAATTGATGGTACTAATGGTCAGGCTTATTGCTTAGACGGTAAAATTTATGTGGGAAGCCGCAAGAGGTTTATTACTCCAGAAGACGATAATGCTGGATGCGCGAAAGCGATTCTTGAAAACGAGAATATTTGTAATTATCTTAAAGACCATGTTGGTCATCATCTTTTCTTTGAGTGGCTCGTTCCACATACCATTAAGAATTATGAAGTAGATGCTTGGAGAAAACCTTATGTTTTCGATGTAGCAGTTGAAACAGATGGAAATTTTGTTTATCTCCCCTATAAAACCTACGCTCCATTACTTAAAAGTTACGGTATTACTGTAATTGAGCCTATGGACCATCTTTTTAATCCAACTCTTGATATGCTAATGACTCTTGTTGAGAATAATCATTATCTTATGCAAGATGGCGCTATCGGAGAAGGTATTGTAATTAAAAACTATCAGTATCGTAATCGTTACGGCCGCCAGACTTGGGCTAAAATTGTGAGAAATGAATTTAAACAGGATAAAAGAACTCCTAAACCTAAGGCTGTCGCTCTCACAGAAGTTGAGCAAGCCATTATTGATAAATATATTACAGAAGCTGTGGTTCAAAAAGAGAAAGCAAAAATTGAAAATGAAGTTGGTGTATGGGAGTCTAAACACATCGGCAGACTTCTTTCTACCATATGGCACACCTTAATGACGGAAGAGGCTTATCATTTCGTAAAAGCCTTTAAGAACCCAACTATTAACTTTAAGGAGCTGAATCGTCTATGCAACGAAAAGACGAAAGAGATTTTAGGAATTTAAAGGTAGTTATTTTAAATTCCTATTTTTCTTCTGATACTCACAAAATAGCTTCTTGGTTTATTAGGAATGGCTTTTCAGTTTTTTATTCTAATGACTGGACAGTAAAAGCGTATGGGGATGTTTCTATTTTACAAGAATGTTTAGCAAAATGCCCCTGCTCAGTAAACCTTATAAAAGTAAGAAATAAAAGATTTTATGAAAATATTTATTAAAAGGAGAAAAGAAATATGGGTTGGTTAATTTTAACTTTGTTTTTGACTGTCGCGGCGATGGTTGGTCTTGGCTTTGGAATTGAAAAAGTCCAGAAATCTTATGGAGAAGATAAGAGGATGTGCTGGTCTTTGAAAAGAAAAAGAGTGATTCTTTGCGTTCTTGTCCCCGTTATTGCTTGCTTAATTGGTTCTTTTAGCATTATTCCTACTGGATATACAGGAGTAAAAACAACTTTTGGGCAGATTAGTGAAAATACTTTGCCCGCAGGTTTGAATTTTAAAGCTCCTTTTTTTCAATCTATTGAAAAAGTAAATAACAAGCAGCAAGATATTTATTTTGAAAATCAAATTTGGGGTGAATCATCTGAGCGAACCGCAGTATATGGCGCGCAGATTACTGTGTCATACCAAATTAACCCCGACAAGTCTGCTTGGATTTATGCTAATGTAGCAGATTATACAAAAAATTTAATTCCAAATGATTTGATTGCATCTGCTGTAAAGTCAGCTATGGTGCAGCTTGATTCTGCAAAAGTTACACAGCGTACTTCTATTGAGCCTCTTGCTCGTGATATGGTAACAAAAGCTCTAAATGAGAAGTATGGAGAAAATGTAATTACAGTTCTGAAAGTGACAATTAACGATATGGATTTTGAAGAGTCCTATAAAACTGCTATCGCAAATAAGCAAATTGCAGCTATGGAGAAAGAGAAACAGGATATTGAAAATCAAAAAGCAGTAGAGAAAGCAGCGGCAGATAAAAAAGTTAAAGAAACAAATGCAGAAGCAGAAGCTAATGCTACAATTACCAAGGCAGAAGCGCAAGCAAAAGCAAATGATTTATTGCAGGAATCTTTAACTGACGATGTGTTGTATCAAAAATGGCTGGAGAAGTGGGATGGTAAGTTGCCAGAAGTAGCAGGTGGAGATGCGTCTGTAATTATTGGAGAACTTACAGGTCAAAATACAAGTAAAGAGTAACTAAGAAGAAGCACCGCAAGGTGCTTCTTTTTTATTGACATTTTCTTTATTTTATGATATAATAAAAGAAAGGATGTGATTTTATGATTAAGATTATAAATAAAAATATTATATTTGCCGATGAACAAATTATCGCCCATCAAGTAAATTGTAAAGGAGTAATGGGTTCTGGAGTAGCAAAAGCTATTAAAGAGGCTTATCCAGAAGCCTTTACTGAATATAAAAAATTCTGTAATTCTAGCTCTAATAGTAAAGATTTGCTTGGGTGTGTTCAGTATGTTGTAATTCCTAGAGTTAAAAAAATAATTGTTAATCTATTTGCTCAAGATGGATATGGTAGAGATAAAAGATATACAAATTATGAATCTATTGAAGATTGTTTTAGAGCATTATCTAGGAAAAGTCGTATGCCTATTGCAATGCCTTATGGAATAGGGTGCGGCCGCGGTGGAGGAGATTGGGATAATATTGTTTATCCTATGATTAAAAATATCTTTAAAGAAAATGATGTATCTCTTTACAAAATTTAATTAGTATGGTATAATTATATTATAGAAAGGAGAATTTATATGTTTGAAATAAATTCTAAGCATGGAGTAGTAAAGGTATTCGCTACCACAATAGAAGATGAAGCTATCGGACAGATAGTTGAAATGGCTAATTCTCCTTTAGGAGAAAATGCTCATATCAGAATTATGCCTGACGCTCATGCGGGAAAAGGATGTACGATAGGAACTACAATGAGAATTACAGATAAGGTATGTCCTAATCTTATTGGTGTTGATATTGGATGTGGAGTTAATCTAATGGTTTTGAATGAAACAATAGAAGACCGTTTAGAAGAACTTGATAAAGTAATAAGAGAAAATATACCTTATGGCATGAATGTCCATAAAAATCCTCAAATAAATGAGGAATATTTTGCTAGAAATCTTTACTGTTGGGAGTCTTTAAAGAAAGAAACAAAGGAAACTGCAATAAGAGCACTTGGCTCTCTTGGTGGCGGCAATCACTTTGTTGAGGCTTACGGAGGCGGAACAGTTGGAGCAATTTCTGTACATTCTGGCTCTCGTAATATCGGATATAAAGTAGCACAATATTATCAAAATTTAGCAGAAAAGAATCTCGACAAAGCTAATAGAGAAGACTTTTCAGAACTTTTAAAAGAGGTTCCGCCGCAGGAAAGAGAATCATTTATTAAAAAATATAAAGAAGAAAATCCTCCCATTAAAAAGGATTTGGCTTATTTGGTAGGAGAAGAAATGGAGCATTATCTTCACGATATGAGATTTATGCAGAAATTTGCAGAGTTGAATAGAGGAACTATGCTTCAGATAATTCAAAGCTGGATGGGCTTATCTGTTTCTCAAGTAATTACTTCTACTCATAATTATATTTCTGATGACAATATCTTAAGAAAGGGAGCTATTTCAGCAAGACGAGGGGAGCTTCTTGTTATTCCTATGAATATGAGAGACGGACTTCTTGTTTGTCGTGGTTTAGGTAATGAGGATTGGAATAATTCTGCTCCTCATGGCGCAGGCCGTCTCTACTCTCGCTCTAAAGCGAAAGAACTTTTTTCTGTCGATGATTATAGAATGTCTATGGAGGGAATTTATACTACTTGTGTGAATGAATCTACTCTTGATGAAGCTCCTTTTGTATATAAAGACCAAAAAGAAATTGAAGAAGCGATTCAACCTACTGTAATAGTTGAAGACCATTTAATTCCTATATATAACTTTAAAGCCAATTAAGGAGGATTATTTATGTATGAAGTATATTTTCGTCGCTCAAATGGGGAAAATGAGCTTTTAGCTAACTGTTCCGACTTTTATACTGTAAATGAGGTTATTAAGCATTTTCTTGAAGAGCATAATTATAAATCTGGTTATTCTCGTATGTGGAAATCTGCTCCAGGTGTCTTAAAAATTGATGTTGGAAGTCATAGCGAATTTTTCTTTGTTAAAGGCCCTATTGACAATGTTCTAAATAGTTTAATTATGGAGGAAAACTAATGGGAAGATATAGAATCGAACTCGTAACTATGAGTGATTGTAATGATTTTGTAAAAGCAGTTTCATCATATCAGGGGAAGATTACTCTTGAAGATGATAATGGGTTTAGAGTAAGCGCAAAAAGCTTTCTTGGTGCTATGGCCGCGACAGAATGGGATACTCTGTATTGCGTTTCTGACGCTGATATTTATACGGCAATAAGAAAGTGGGTAAAAGAGAGTTAAAATCTTGACTTTTTTAAAATATTCTGGTATAATTTTTTAAAAGGGATATTATTATCCCTTTTCTTATTTGGAGGTTTTAGTAATGCTTATTCAAATAATTGCGGCTATAGCACTTATTTGTATAGCAGCACTACTATTTTTTGGAACCTCTCGGTCGCCGCAGCAATCCACAAATTGCACATACTGTAAGTATTTCGATGTCAAAACTCAAAAATGCACTAATAAAAACTCCTATTTTTATGGATGTGAAAGAAAAGAGTCTGACAGCTCGTGCGAAAAATGGAGGTATTTTTATGATGGACGAACCACAAATTTCTATTCTTAACTTTCTCAAGACTTCTTTAATGGAAGTTAATGAAAGTTAAGAGATTAAAAAAGATAATTGCATTTCTTTGTATTGGAATTACACTAATTGCTCTTATCTATGTGGATAGGATGGAACGATATCCACAAATAAAAGAGGTTACTACAGAAAAAGAAGTTATTGTAGAAGTTGAGAAAGAAGTCGTATCAGAAGTATATATTGAAGTGGAGCCAAAAAACCACTACAATATCACAAACGTTGAGAGAGAAATGATAGCACGACTATTAAATCGAGAAGCCGGGGCGGCGAGTTTAGAGTGTCAAAAAATGGTGGTATCTGTTATATTTAATAGATACGATGCTGCCGGAGAGGGAACTTCTCTATCCGATATTGTTTATGCAAAAGGTCAATTTACCCCAGCATCCCTTTTGTATAGAACAACACCGACAGAACAGAACTACGAAGCGGTGGATTATGTGGTAAAAAACGGAAGCGTTTTGCCACCATATGTTCGGTTTTTTAGAGCCAATTATCATTTTAATTGGAGTGGTTATGTGGGTTACACTTCATTGGATGGTACTTATTTTGGTTATTTAACCAGAGATAAAAATGATTGACTTTTTTATAATTGTATGATATAATAATTATAGAAAATGAGAAAAGGAGATATTTTATGAACGAGAATTTTTTATCTAGTTTTGGGATAAGCGCAGAAGAGGATAGAATTGATTTCAATAGAGAAACTGGCGAATTCAAACTTTATGGAAAAGCTGAAATAGGCAGTCAGGCATATCGAATGCTCGAAGAAGTATATAGTATGCAGGCTTTAAAAGATAAGATGGGTAAAGGAGAACTCAAGAAGGAAAATATTCATGAGGCTTTAGAGCTTCTTGAAAAAATTCTTAATACTGATATTCCTAATGTTCAAAGTTCTATTAAGGATATTGAAGATTTTCTCCCAAATCCAGGATTTTCAGATGAAGAGAAATTCTTTATTGAAGATACTAAAGAGATTGATGGCCATCCTTGGGCGATTGAATCTAAGAAAATTCGCAAACGAATTCATGTCTTTGCAGATTTTGTAGATTATGATACTTATGATAAAAAGAAAGTTTTAGATTTATTCTTAACAGAAGGAAACTCTCTTGAAGAGTTGAATGTAAAAGACCGTTTTATGGCCTATTGTATTATCTATCATAGTATGTTTGAAGATACAGATGATATTGGAATTTTTAATACTGCCGCAAAAGCAATTGAACATGAAATCGGTATATCTTATCCTAAGAATAAGGAATATTGCACTTATCGCATTATGCTAAGAGATAAGAAAACTGGAGAAGTATCGGTTATTTACTTTAAATAAAATATTGACTTTTATGGCTTAGTATGGTATAATATTTATAGTGGTTAAGAGATAAATCTTTTAACCACTCTCTATGGGGGATTGGCGTAATTGGCAGCCGCATGAGACTTAAAATCTCAGGGTAGAAATACCGTACCGGTTCGAGTCCGGTATCCCCTACCAGAGAGTTCGTAGGCATCTCAAAAAAAGCCTATAATCCTTCGCTTCGTCGCCGTATGAGAAGGTACGAATGGTGGATTGCGACGGCCGCCAAACGTGGGGTCTTAGTTCAGTTGGTAGAACGTCTCCCTTGCAAGGAGAAGGTCAGGAGTTCGATTCTCCTAGACTCCACCAGAGAGTTTTTAGATAGTTGTTCTCGGATAAAAACAACTACCGGATACTAGTCACTCCGGCGTTTCATTGGAAGTTCCCTTGTGCGTTAAAACGGAAACTTCTCGGTGCTCGTATGGCTTAACATCTAAACCCCAGCCTCAGTGGGGAGAGCAGGATTCGCTTGTTGCCTGCTCATTTTCATTCTTATCTAGGAGGGAGAGCAATGGATAATGAAGTAAGGCATGTTGTAGAGTTTGGCGAAAAGACATTATCTGCTCTCGCTGCCTTAACTCAAGCAATTAAAGAAAATAATCAATTGGAGAAAGATGGAAATCCAAGCGAGTTTGCAAGAGAAGTTTGCGCAAATATTTATGCAGATATGCTTATTGAAACCTTATTTCCTGAAGGGTTTAATAGACCACTTTAATTATGCCGCGGTAGCCCAATGGCAGTAGGCGCTAGTCTTAGGAACTAGTTAGTGTGGGTTCGAGTCCCACTCGCGGTACCAATCGCCGCATGGGTGTTGCAGGGGCGTTTAATAAATTCTTGCAGTCATCAGATATATCCCGATAGTTTAATATTAAAATACCGGTCTCCAAAACCGTGAGTTCTTCGTGAAAGTCGAAGTCGGGGTGCCAATTTTTTAGAGAGAAAATTAAATATTCTACTTATTGGTACGCATCGGTCCCATAGTGGTTGATTGGAACGGTCTTGTAAGCCGTCGGCTCTGCCCACGTCAGTTCGAATCTGACCCGATGCTCCATATTTGCTGATGTAGCTCAATTGGTAGAGCAGTTCACTAGTAATGAACAGGTTGCAGAATCGTCCTCTGTCATCAGCTCCATTAGAGGATAACGGTTATCCCGCAGGTAAGTCGGTTCGATTCCGACGACGAGGAGTTCGACTCTCTGAGTCATGGTTAAAACCTGCTTAGATATTGGGATGTAGTCTAAAGGTAGGACAGCGGACTTTGACTCCGTATGTGTTGGTTCGATTCCAGCCATCCCAGCCAGGCTCTTTAGACCTTTTCGAGAATGAAGTAAAAGGCTTTGGCAGTCCGCGTGAAAGAAAACTGCCGAGAGGTCTACGCGGATATTTTAGGGAACTGACCACTCCCTTAAATATTGGGATATAGCTCAGTAGGTAGAGCACGGTGCTGATAACGCCGGCGTCAACAGTTCGATTCTGTTTATCCCAACCATAAGCTAGGTAAAAGAAATTATATGCCCGAATCCCTATATGGTTAAGACATATAATTTATCGTCTGTGGAAACAAATTCCGTAAGGTTAGGCACGGATTAAGAGATTTGAGCTTAATTGATGGATGCCTGTAAAATTGTCTCGTGAGTAGGACAAGGATGCTACCAAACCAGCGAAAGGGTGGAAAGCCCTTAAACCTAGTATTTAGGAGGAAAGTAAATGCCATTAAAGAAAGGATATAGCCCAAAAACAATTGAAGAGAATATTAAAGAGCTTATCGCGGCGGGCTATCCTCCAAAACAAGCTCAAGCCATTGCACTTGAAGAAGCAAGAAAAGCTAAGAAAAGAGCAGGCAAGTAGTCTGCTTTTATATTTGCCCTCGTAGTTCAATGGAGAGAACACGGGTCTTCTAAACCCGATATCTAGGTTCGATTCCTAGCGAGGGTGCCAAGTATGGGCTGGTAGCTGAGATGGATTAGCGTATGCCTGAAGAGCATAAGAGGCAGGTTTGATACCTTGCCCAGCCCACCATTAGGAGAGATAATTTAATGATTCAAAAAACTGGTTGTAGTATGCAAGGTAAACAATATGTAAAAAGAAAACTTGGATTGCTAGAAAAAATCCTATTCCATGCAACTGTAAAAAATGTTTAAATTGTGTTAGAAGAAAAATAAAAAATAGCAAGGAAGCTTATTACGAGTGCAAAATTAAATGTATTGGGAATCCAAACGAGCAAGAATGTCAATATTATTACGAAAGACCAAAAAGAAATCGTGATGATAAAGTTGTAAAAGATAAATTAAAATAAACTTTTCTTGACTTTTTCTTTCTAGTGTGCTATAATAATTATAGAAAGTTAAGGAGGAAAGGAGAATGTTTTGGATTGGATTTTTAATAGGAGTTTTAGTAGGTGCTCCAGTATTAACACTTGTACTTGCATTATTAACATCTAGTAAAAAAGCTGATGAACAGACAGAAAGGATGCTAGAAGATGTATCAAGTCAACGAGTCTGTGAATTTGAGTGCGAAGATTGATGATAAAATTGCTCAAATTGAGCAAAGAAATCGTCGTCTTTTTACTCCAAAAGAAAGGAAAATCGCTTATGAAATGTTCTTGAGCGGTTTTTTGTTCAGTCAGCAATGGAATGGTGATGAATTTGTTATTTAAGAAGTGTAATCACCATTGGGTTCTAACATTGGAGAAAAAGCTATATCCTTCTTTTGATGAATTAGTCCATGATATAGGAGGACAGAGCGAATATTATATCTATTGTCCTAAATGTGGACGAAGAAAGAAGCGACTTTCAGAAACAAAGTATAGAATTCTTATGAATGAGCAGTATGAAAGAGAAAACTATTTAGAATAGTTTTCTACATGAGCGTGTAGCTCAGTTGGTAGAGCACTTGACTTTTAATCAAGTGGCCGAGAGTTCGAGCCTCTCCACGCTCACCATTATGCACGATTGGCGAAGAGGCCCAACGCGGACGGCCGCAACCCGTCTATTTCACTAGTTCGAATCTAGTATCGTGCTCCAGCCGTAGGCAAACGGCTTAATGTTTATGATTAAGATAGGATTATAGAATACGATAGTTTGGATAATAACTCGATTTGCCTAGAGGATGTACCTATCGCAGCAGATTTTTCTGTGTTGTCTGAACTATTCGGTAGAAGCTACCGTCGGAGAAGAGAGGCGTGGACTGAAGGAGTGGACATTGTTGAGCAACGGACGGTCGCCTCAAGCAATGGGTATCTTCTTCGGTTGGTAGTAGATACTGGGCATTAGCTCAATGGTGAGAGCAGTCGCCTTATAAGCGACCGACACAGGTTCGATTCCTGTATGCCCTACCAATTTTGAGGAGGAGAGAAGTTTTCGGAATGAGTCTCTCCATAGAAGTAAGAGTGAATGGGTGGGCTTACTTCTGCTATATACCAGTAAGCATTGGTATGCGGTGTCGCTTCATAAGCGATTACAAGATAGTCCGATTCTATCTACTGGTACCAACCCTTGGCCTTGAAAGCCGAGGTACTTATGCACCTGCGTCATCAGGTATAGAAGTCATAAGGCATATGCTGGGTATGACGGCTCAGTCTATATGTGGAGGGTGAACCGGACAAGCGCGCCGGAACGGTCTTGAAAACCGATTGTGCTGAGAGGCATGGGATGCAAGTTCTCCGCTCTCCGCCAACCCCTTAGCAGGGTACTTGTTAATAGACTTTTAAGTAGTGGTTGCAAACACAAAAGAAAGTTCAGTGAAACTCTGATAGCGCCTGGGTATATTTTCTTTTGGAAAACAAGCAAAAGAGAATAGGCGAAGCAATTCGTCGCGCGATATAAGAGCTGCCTGCCAAAGTCGAATTTGCTAGTTATCCGCGACTTTAACCCTAAACTAGCCTCTGCACCGAGTGGCCGCTGGTGGGTGCATAGCAAAATACAAAATCGAGGGACGCCGTGAGTGAGGGCACATTCGCAATACTCACTCAAACCATTTCTTTTAAGAAGGTATTTTATGAGTATCGTTTTTACTCTTTTCGGCGCGTTTGTTTTTTGCAATGAAGAAGAAGCGTTAAAGTTTTGTAAATCTAATGGAATAACTTGGATTGACTATGGTGGTTGGGAATAACGTGGAGAGTAAACCAGTGAGGCTACTGGGTCCGCCTGCTAAGCGTGACGTACTTTCGAGTATCAGCATCGTGCGCTGTGCTCTCCGCCATCACCCTGATAGACGGCGAAATTGAAAAGTCTATCTTGGAGGGAGTAAAGTAGCCGTGCCCCTCAGTTCTTATCCGTACAATAAGAACTAAAGCGTCCGGACGCACACGGTGAATTCTATTTGAGGTTTATAGTTTAACGATAGAACGCTTCGTTGTGGCCGAAGAAGTGATGGTTTGACTCCATCTATTCCTCCCATTTTATCTAAAGGTGAGTTAATGAAGAAAAATTTTCTTAAAAGATACGGATTTTATTTAATAAGATGGCAATTATCTACACCTATTTTAGCAATAGCTTTAGTTTATCTGGCTTCTCTAGGAGAATTTTGGGCTACTGTCATTGCAAATTTAATAGGCGGATTGATTTTCTTCTGGATTGATAAACTTATCTTTAGAAAGAAATCTAAACTCCCAAAGTGGGAAATTCAACAAGGCATTTGTATAGACTGCGGCCGTGAGGACTTGGTTTATCGGATTGTTGAATGGGGTAAGTATGACAGAAGTGATGCTGAACCTCAATGGAGATGCCGAGAATGTTCTTTGAAGAAAATGGAAAATATTAGTCATTGAATATCTTGACTTTTTATGGAAAGTATGATATAATGTTTATAGAAAGTTAAGAAAGGAGTATTTCTATGAAAGAAATAGGAATCAGTCTTACAATTCTGAGAACCATTTATGTCCCTGACAATTCTACTGAAGAAGAGATTGAAAGAGCTGTTGATAATGATATGGCTGAACTTTCCCTCGACAGGAATATTGTCAATGACGTCGAATGGGAGGTTATTGAGTAATACGCGTCGATATACCGTATGTGGAAGCGGCGGTGACTGTAAATCACCTGCCTCTGGCTCACCTGGTTCGACTCCAGGGCGGCGCACCAACGAACTTGCTGGTAGGACTGAATGCACAGAATCAGGTCTAGCTATTTAGCAAACCTGACGGATAAACCAGACAAAGCGGATGATTGGAGTGGACCGCACAGAGAGGTGATAACCATAGTCCTCTCAAGTATGGCTCCGTAGCATAGCTGGCCTAATGCGCCTGCCTGTCACGCAGGAGACCGCGGGTTCAAATCCCGCCGGAGTCGCCAACTTTCTGTAATTTTGAAAGGAGTTTACTATGAATAAGTTTTCTTTTGAACCTCAACCTACTATTTGTCCGAAATGCGGAGAATCTAATATTATCGTTCATACTCTTGAAAGTGGAAAAATTGGGATTTGGTGCGATAGTTGTTTAGGTGGTATACCAAGTACAACAATTCCCGCAGGAGATACTATTGAAGAAGCAATCCATAACTTTGAATTGTATGAAAACTCCTTGAAATCTGGAAAAGATAGATAAATTTTTCCCAATTCTCACTTTATTTAGGGTGAGATAATGAGAAATAATCCTGATGAATTTTGCCTTTTCGTTGAATTAGAAAAGAATATTGCTGATGAATCTGAAGCTAGAGAGGGCTATTACAGGCTTCTTTCTAAGTATGATTATCTATTATCAGATAGAGAAATTGATGATTTTAGAGAAATTATTGCTGAAGAGTTAAAGCATACTAATCTTTTAAATGCAATGATAAGGCGAAGAAACGGAATTCTTGCAGAAAATTAAATAATGAGTAGGTATTGCATAAACATAGAGTTACTATTTTTGAAATAGTGGTAAACATTTATCCCATGTATAGTCTTTTTATTCCTTGCTAACAAGGCAAACCCCAGATAAGTCCGAGGTTACTAGAGCATAATCGACTATAGAGCAATACCTACTTCATATAAATGCACCATTAGTTTAACGGTAAAACGTCTGACTTCCACTCAGAGGATAGGGTTTCGACTACCCTATGGTGCTCCATATTGTAGCAAGTATTGAAATTTGAACTCAAAATTTTATACTTGCTACAAAACTTTATCACTTATATTTGAAGGTGATAAAATGATTGGAATTTATAAAATAACAAATAATATAAATGGAAAATATTATATCGGACAATCAATAGATATTGATAGAAGATGGTATGACCACAAATATAAAGCATTTAATAAAAATGATATTTCATATAACTCAGCAATTCACAGTGCTATGAGAAAATATGGATTAGAAAATTTTACTTTAAGTGTTATTGAAGAGTGTCAAGAAGAGGATTTAGATAAAAAAGAAAGATATTGGATAAATCAATTAAATTCTTTAGTGCCTAACGGATATAATATTCTAGAAGGTGGACAATCAAATCGGTCTTATGCCACTTTCTGTAAAAAATGTGGAAAACAAATTTCAAAATGTTCTGAATATTGTTCTGATTGTAAAGCTTTTCACCAAAGAAAAGTAACTGAAAGACCTTTAGATTTGGAGTTAGCTAAACTAATAAAAGAAAATGGCTTTGAAGGAACTGGAAGATTTTTCGGAGTTAGTGGAAATACCATTAAAAAATGGTGTCTGTCTTATGGGATACCTTCTCTAAAGAGAGATTTAATATCTTGGTACAATAATAAAATGGGAATTGTACAAGATAAAAAGCCTTTCAAAAGAAAAGTTGTTCAGATTGATAGCAAAACTAATCAAATATTGGGCGAATATGAAAGTGCTAATTCTGCCGCGAGAGCTTTAGGAAAAGAAAAAGGGAATCATATTTCAGAAGTTTGCAATGGAAAATTAAAACAAGCATATGGTTTTTTATGGAAATATAAAGAATAAATAAAAGGCGGTGAAGCTAATGAGGAAGTGGACTGATTATTAAATACTTTTAAAGGAGGTATTTAATAATGTATAAAACTTTTGATAAGTCAACCGAATATTTTTGTCTTGATATTTATACTAATAAGTATTGGAAAATTGGAGATAAGAGTAAACTTATTGAATATTGTGCTACTCGTATCAACCCTAAATTTTACCAAGTTAGTATGAATAAGAATGATATGTATCGTCAAGTTACTTGGACTGGTTCTCTTGAATATAAGGTTGAATATTTTACTCGTCAATATATGTTCTTTGACGGCCTTTTTCGTGTTATTGATATTCGAGAGTTCAAAGATGAAATTTTGAACTTTAAATATCCCAAAAGAACTTATGGTTGGCGTTGGTGGAAAAAACCTTGTAATCTTCCCGAATTTAGGAAAGGGCCTGTTCCGGGGACTGGAAAACTTCGAGGTTATTGTGGAATCAGGTGCATGAAAACTACTCAAGAGAGAAGAATGAACTCTGACCCTGAAATGTATGAGTATGTACGGCCTGCCCGCCGCAATCATAATCTTCCCAATGCTTATGATGATAAGTTCAGACCGTATAATAAAGGATGGAAAGATTGTACCAAAAAGAGGAAGCAATGGATGTGAGAAATAAAGTCAGGTTTTTAAATAACTTGACTTTTCTCTCTTAGTATGATATAATATAATTAAAGAAAGAGAGAAAGGAGTATTTATGTATTACTATCTAGTATGTAGATTTTTGCGAGAAAAAGAGCTGAGTCCAAAGCCATATGTCTACTCTGTAGTCAGAGAAGATTATGACAAGGCAAAAATCGGTTATCAATATAAGATAAGAAATTCTGATGGCTATAACTATCGTGATTCTAGCGTTGAGATAACCGGTAAGTATGAGACAGACAAAAAGCAAATGGTTAATGGAGGAAACTTAGTTGACGAAGATGTTTTTTCTTTTAACTATATAGCAGTCAAGAAACTGGTCAAGTTATCTTATACTGGGAAAAATCCTAAAGCAGATATTTTTGAAACAAGGATTGGCCCGAACTCAAACAAGAGTATCGAAAATCCTATTTCCTATAATAGAAGTGTTTATTCTTGTATTGGAGATATTAAGGATAACCCTAATATCTGTATTGACAAGGACTCATTAACACTAACTATCAGTGGTGATGGCTTCGTTTTTAATGATTATATAACTAAAAAAGAAAGCAAGGAGAAAAAGGCTATGAATAAAATTTTCGGAAATGTTGAGTTTGGTAAGTATACCGGCCGCGATATTAAAATGTCTGTAAGTGGTCTTGCTTATCTCGCTGGGGATGGCAAGTATGTTGCTTATGACAAGAATAAGCTGACTCTTACTGATGTTACCGATTTCGTTTTTGATATGGAGGGGCTTCTGTATTTGTTCCCTGTGTCTATCAAAGATATTCAGATTGGTGATATTATCCGTCATGGTGATTCCTATGTTATTGTAAAGGATATTGCTGGCGGAAATTTCCTTGAGGTTATCGAACCTCGTAGCAACGAACTTAAGACTGTTATGCCTCTGCACAATATCTTTGGCTTTGATTTTTATACTAAGGTCGTTTCTCTGATGGGCGAGGGAGCTTTCGGAACTATTGACGAGAGCAATCCTTTCGGAAATATGCTGCCTTTCTTTCTCATGATGGGTGATAAGAATAGCGACGGTTTTGACCCTAAAACCTTTATGCTTATGGCCTCTCTTAATGGTGGAGCGATGGATTTCCAGAATAATCCGTGGCTTATGTATATGTTAATGGATAATAAGGGAGACATGGGAGATATTCTGCCTCTTATGATGATTTCCAATGGTGGTTTTAACTTCGGCGGAGCTAAGAAAACTTTCAAATGTGAGTGCAAAGAGGATAATTAAAAGTCATAAATATTGACTTTTCTCCTCTATTATGATATAATAAATACAGAAAGAAACAAAGGAGATTTTTATGTCAAAGAAATTTAATTCCAGCGAATATTGTATGAGGCTTCTGAGCAAAGAACTGGATAGGCGTTCTGAGGATGTCCAGACTAAGAGCAAAATCCGCTACTACATCGACGAGGAGAAGCGGACAGTTGTGGCTGTCATGGACGATTGCGAATATGATGCTATTGATGTTTTGGAAAAGATGGGTATTAGCAATATCAATCACGACGGATATAATATGGATAAGTTCATGATGAATCCTATTTATCGTGGAAAGGCCAAATGTTCTCCTGATGATGAATGGGATGAAGAGTATGGAATGGCACTTGCTCGAAATCGTATGCTTGAGAATTACTATCGCAGCCGTGCTTTGGCTCTGATGAAAGCAGAGACTATTATTCAGAATATTCTTGAGGAAATCGGCTCTCGCATTGATTACGCAGATTATCGTTGCAACAAGGCATTTTCTGGCGAACTTTAAGTATTGACTTTCTTAAAATAGTGTGCTATAATAATTATAGAAAGTTAAGAAAGAGCTAGAAAAACTCAAATAGGTTTGGAAGTTAAAAATATTGACTTTCAAGAAAAAGTATGGTATAATAAATATAGTGAAAGAGAGGAAAATCCTCTTTCAAAATAAAAAACATTTTATGAGTGAAAGGATTAGGTGTTAATTATGGCTGAGAAAATGAGTGTTAAAGACCAAGCTATCGTTCGTTCCCATTTGTACGAGGTTGCTCTGAACGCTATCGTTCAGGACGGCAAGGAGACTGAAGTTATCGCTGACGGTGCTCTGATTCATTTGGGAGATGGGCAGTTTGCGAAGCTGAAGATTTCCGTTTGTGATGCAACCAAGTTCAGCCTCGATGCCGCTCGTGCTGATTATCAGGAGAAGCTCGCTAAGCAGGCTGAGCTGGCCAGAAAACGTGCGGAGGCTGCCGCTATCAAGGCTGAGAAAGCTGCGGCCAAGGAAGCTGCTAAGGCCGCAAAGGAATCTGAGTAAGTATATCGGAGCCGTGAGTGAGGGCTTTATACTCACTTCTATATCGCGGGTTGGACTAGAGGTCGAGGTCAGGAGAGTCATTATCTCCCACATAAGAAACGCGGTGGTTCGAATCCACCACCCGCAAGGAACTCAAGTGCGAAGCCTCCACGTTGGCGAGTTCTGGACTTTTGACAAATTCGCACCCAAAATTTTGTATTCTCGCAACCAAAATTCTACTTATAATTAGAGGTGAGTAGAATGAATGGATTTATTTACAAGATTACAAATAACATCAATGGAAAGTGTTATATAGGCAAAACGACAAAAACGATAGAAGAAAGATTTAAAGAACATCTGAAAGAAAGTTCTTTGGAAAGGGCAAAAGATAGGCCACTTTATCGAGCAATTCAGAAGTATGGAAAAGAAAATTTTTCTATCGAAATGATTGAGATTGTCCCATTAGATTTTTTATCTGAAAAAGAGTGTTACTGGATAGGATATTATCACTCTTATGGAGATGGGTATAATGCCACTTTAGGTGGAGATGGAAAAGTTCTTTATGACTATGATTTAATAGCCGATATGATTAAAGAGAAGCAATCGGCTAAAGAAATTATGGAAAAAATTGGCTGTTGTAGAGATTTAATTCGCGACATAGCCAAGAAATTGGACTTAGAAGTATTCGTTCCAGAAACTAAGCTACAGATAGAAATGAAGAATAGTTCAAAAAAAATTAAACAGTTTGATTTAAGTCGTAATTATTTAAGAAGTTTTAATTCTGCTGCGGAGGCAGGCAAATGGTTGGTTTCTAATGGATACGCGAAAAATTATACAGGTGGAGTAAGAAGTCACATTCTAGATGTATGTAATGGAAAAAGAAAAACAGCATATAAGTTTCTTTGGGAGTTTGAATAACTCCTTTATATTGCGGTCATGGAGAAAAAGTGTCTCGCCTCTCTCATTAAGAGGAAAACAATAGTGGCAGTAACTATAACCGCAACCAAGAGGAAAGCAAATGAACTCTATAACTTAGATGTGCGGTTAGCTGACCTTAAAGCTATTTTATAATAAAGAAAGAAAGAGGTACTAATTATGGCAACTGTAAATTCTTTTGAAGCTCTCGGTGCAGCTCTGAAAATTCGGAAGCGTACTCCTCAGAAAGAGTGGGCGGCTCCTCGGCAGGAGAAGTTCCTCAAATGTCCTAAGTGCGGAGCACAGATGACCTATCATGCCGGAACGAATGTTCTGACTTGCGACAATATGGTTGAGATTAAGGGTTTCAACGAGGACGGAGCTGAGTATGTTAAGAAAGAAGAGTGCGGTTTTGTTCGGCTCCTTGACTCCGATAGCGTAAGTTACGCAGAGTATCTCTTTTCCTAAGTTAGCGGTGCCCTATGGGCTTGCTATAAAATCTAGTTAATGGAGGAGATTTCAAATGTTTTGTAAATCGTATTCCAATGGTTCGGAGGATAATCCACCTAACTAGAACTGTCAAGAAAGATTCGCCCACGCTTATTTAGTGTTGACATAAAACTACAATAAGGTCAGAGAGTTTGACTCCGCTCCGGTGGAAGAAAGGGGTCTCTTATACAGGATGTGGTGTAATGGTAGCATCCGACATTTGGGATGTCGGGGAGTGGTTCGAGTCCAACATCTTGTACCATAAGGGGTTTCGTCTAAAGGGCAAGGACGGCTGCCTTTATAAAGCAGAGAACGGTGGTTCGAGTCCACTAACCTCAAATTTAAAGTAAATAAAGGTCAGTTCTTCGGATATTTCTTATGCTGGCCGCGACTTAATATTACTAATATATTAGATATAGAAATTAAAGTTAATAAAAAATATTAAGTCGTATAAAGAAAATATCTGGCTACTTACTAGGTCGAATAGTAAGCCCATTCTGAGGGTTAGAAGACGCAATGCGGGTGCGAAAATAATGGTCGTCTAGCTAGCGATTCTCCCGCATACATCTACACTTCGTTTAATGGTAAGACTTTTAATACTGGTTCAATTCCAGTAGTGTAGAATTTGGTTTCAAAAATTTATAACCGATTGGTTCGATTTTCACTTATAATTGTAAGGAGAGTGATAAATATGAGTAAACCGATTGATGTTATAAATTTTAGAAAAAGAATTAAGATTGCTTTAGTGAAAGCATTTGGTGGAAGATGTCAGCATTGTGAAAAAGAATTTCCAGCAGTTGTATTTGATTTCCATCACCTAAATCCTGAAGAAAAAAGTTTTGGCCTAAGTAATTGTTCAACAACAAGAGCAAAAACTGCTTATGCTCAAGAAGCTAAAAAATGTTGTATGTTGTGCGCTAACTGTCATCGACTGGTAGAAAACGGTGAATTTGATGGTTCTGTTTTAAATTGCAATTTTGATGAGAGTATTTATTATGCAACTCTTGAAGAATTAGCAAATAAACAAAAGAAAAATTCTTCTTATGAAGAAAAACAACAAGCTCATTTGAGAAAACCCGATAGAGATACTTTAAAATCTTTAATTAGAACAACTCCATTTACACATATTGGAAATATGTTTGAGGTTTCTGATAATGCAATTAGAAAATGGTGCAGGAGCTATAATTTACCAGATAAGGTATCTTTAATAAAAACAATTTCAGATAATGAATGGGATTTAATTTAATCTCATTTATATATTGGCTAGTAGCTCAGTTGGTAGTATGCGTTGGTCTGTTAAACCAAAGGTCGTCCGTTCGAGCCGGACCTAGCCAGCCATACCACACTCCGTGGTTAAAAAGTTTTTCGACACGGCTGGCCGGAGCCGTAATCCGGCCTCTCCTTATCGCCCCATCGTCTAGTCTGGTCTTAGGACACGAGGTTTTCATCCTCGGAACATCGGTTCAAATCCGGTTGGGGTGACCACCATTAAATTCTTTCCTAACAGTCAGCCCGTTAGACCTTAAATGGCGGGACACTTATGGGAGCTTCGTCTAAATGGCTAGTGATAGTGCCCTCTCAAGGCGCAGATAGGAGTTCGACTCTCCTAGCTCCTACCATAGCGAAGAAACGATTACTATGCTAAGTAGGCGTATACTTGACTGTGCACAAGTCTGTATACCCACGAAAGGCAATGTAACGGTGACGCGGGTGATTTCCGGTGCACACCTATCAAGTAGCGAAACCGGCGTAAGGAGTTATGACAACTACGAAGTGGATTTGTCTAGGGTTGGTACCGACCCCAATGGGTTCGACTGGTGAGGGACGCCAAGAGCCAGCACCATTGTTTAAATCAGATTCTTCCTGCTATGCAGGCGATTAAGAATCTGTTTAATATATATTAAGGGAAGGGAGTAACATTTAATTATGTTACTCCTTTTTCCTTATTGACAATTTTGGAATAGTGTGGTATAATATTTATAGAAAGATAAGAAAGGAGTAAAAATTTTGGACAAACTTCTTTTTGAAATTCCAGTATCAGTTGCGAGAGAAAGAATAAATCTCTCACAATCAAGAAAATTCTCTTACCTCCATAATGGGGTAATGTATGAAATTTCTATATCTGATACGGCAAAGACTGTTGCAAAAGACCCTAAATGTTGTTTTTGTGGAGTAGAAGCAACAAAAGCATTTGTCGTTAAACAGCAAGAAAATAATATTGGGATTAAATTCTTCACAGAAAAGAATGGAGAACTTATACTTTTTACGAAAGACCATAAGAAGCCTAAATCTAAGGGCGGCCGCAACAAGTTAAATAATTATCAGACCTGTTGCGAAATATGCAATAGATTAAAGGGTAATATTTCTCAAGACAACGAGGTGTCTAAGTGCGTCGTTGATTTGAAAAAGAAAATTTCTAATCAACGAAACTACATTTCTAAATTAGAAATGCAGAATAAAATTCTTAAAGAAAGTTTAGCTGAATTAAAAGCTATTAAGATAATTAAACTTTATCTCTCTTTAAGAAAGTTCTTTACTAACTTTATTGACAAAGTTCATAAAGTGTGATATAATATTTATAGAGAGTTAGGAAAGGGGAATTGATATGGCTGATTTTATTGTTATTGCTGATATGGGAGAGCAATTTGATATAAGAAAAGAAATCCTTGAGAATGCAACTGAAGAAGAAGCTGATAATTTAGCTTGGGAATTAGCCAATGAACTATATTCTTCCTATGAAGGAACTAACGGCATATATGACCTTGATGACTTTTTGGAAGAATATGAAAATGATAGGACAGCCGCGGAAGAGGCTTATGAAGAATCAATCAATGATTGGGTAGGCTATTATACGGTTGAAATAACTGAGGATACTCCTCGTTGTCCTGCTTGCGGCGCTCCTCTTTGTGAGAAAGAATCTGAGGGCTGGTGCTTTGATTGCGACGAGTATTGTGGGGATGATTAGATGATATATTTTACTGGTGACATACATGGAGACCCCTCTCGCATTATCAATGCCTATGAGAGTGGTAAGATAGTGGATAATGATATTGTAATTATTCTTGGCGATGCTGGATTTAATTACTATCATAATCATAAGTGGGGATTTAAAAAGGATGAAAAGGTAAAGCAGAAAGTCAAAGACCTGCCAATCACGATTCTTTGTGTTCGAGGTAATCACGAGAAGAGACCTTCTCATATTTCTACTTATAAAGAAGTAGAGGCTTTTAATGGTATTGCATATTGGGAAGAGCAATTTTCTAATTTGTACTTCTTAAAAGATGGATTCCAATATGAGCTGGGCGGCCGCAAGTTCTTGATTCTAGGCGGTGCGTATAGTGTCGATAAATGGTTTCGTCTTGAAAATGGATGGAATTGGTTTATTGATGAACAGCTAAGTGAAGAGGAAAGAGAAGAGATTTGGAATAAATTACACAACAGCAAAGAGCCTTTGGATATTATTCTTTCTCATACTTGTCCTCTAAAGTATGAGCCATATGATAAATTCCTCCCTACTATTAACCAATCTTTGGTAGACAAATCTATGGAAAGATGGCTCAATAAGATTGAAGATACTTTCAATTACAACTATTGGCTCTTTGGACATTATCACGACGATAGAAAAATAACTGATAATGTTTATATGCTGTACAATAGTTTCCTTTCTCTTGAAGAATTAACAAGTTAAAAATCTTGACTTTTTACTCTTAGTATGGTATAATAAATATAGAAAGTGAGGGAGACATAATGACATCAAAAGAATTTGCTGAAAAGATGAAAGAAATCTTCAAGGATGGAGGCGGCGAGCTACCTCATATTGACGCAGATGAATTGATGATAGAGGTTCTTTCCTCTCTTGGATATGAGGAAGGTGTAAAAATCTTTCTCTCCAATGAAAAATGGTATGCGTAGCGTTTTGGGTAAGTAAAGTCTGGTAAAACCCTCCTGAATAGGTAAATTCCCAGACCGGTGCTAGTTAGAGGGTGAGTCATCGTTAGACCCTCCTCCAAGTGGCGGTGAACTTGGTCAAGGTTGGAAAGAAAACCTATGCTGGTAGCCAAACAAAAGGCAGTAAGACAATAGCGAGAGGTAAGGGGAATATAAGTCGAAAATAAGTCTAGATTTTCGCAACCCACAACTCTATGTACGAGAGTGAAAGAATCTCGTCCAGCAAACCGCCCATAGAGGCGGGATAGAAAGTATCGTAAATTGATGTAAGCCGACATCTTAAACGGCTGGAGGGTGGTAGGGAGATAACGGCAGGGCCATAAAATTCCAGTAGCTGGCACTACTGGTGGCGCCGTGCCAGCGGCGTAACGAAGTAAGCCTCGGAAACTTACTTCTCAATATTATTTACTTGGAAGGGGCCGTTTAAACTTCCCGTATATTGAACATACGAAAAGTGTTCCGGCTTCCGTGGTCGAAAGTCTCGGAGAAGCTGCTAGATGGATGCACTTTAGTCTAGTAAAGATAGAGTAGAGGGTCGAGTCCTCGTCAGCTCCGAGAGGAGCGAGATGGCCAGCGGTAGGTCTACTCTGTTTCTAATGCGGCCGCCGTAAGGCGAGAGTCACAAGCCTCTATAAACGCAGAGTGGAGATTTGTTTCTTTCCTTTCCCTATTCATCAGTCAAGAGAAATTCTCCAATTTCTCTTGACTTTCCTTTTATTAGAGTAGCATAATAAAAAATTTACATATTTTTAGACCAATAAATAAAGGAGGTTTAGAAATGAACGATTTATATAAATATCTCAAAAATATTCCTACTATCAACCCCAATGTTGCCGTTTCTATTGCGGCAAAGGATGACGGTGCGGATACTAGCGATGCAACCGCAACTGCTGATGACATTGTTGCTGGTAAAACTGCATATGGCAAAGATGGAAAATTAACTGGTACTATCGTCAATATTAGTGGACAAGAAGTGTATTCTAATTTGCTTCAACATAGTTTAAGCCAAGTTAAAATTACTCTTCAAGCTCAAGATACTGGCTTATTTGTTGGAAAGAATCAAAATCTATTTGTAACGATTCCAGATTATGAATTAGCCACAACAGTGGGCTTAACAGCAGATAAGATAAAAGAGGGAGAAACTATTTTAGGAGTAGCAGGGACTGTTGAAGAAGGAATTGATACTTCTGACGCTACGGCCGCGGCAGGCGATATTACTACTGGAAAGACTGCTTATGTTAATGGAGTTAAAATTACTGGAACTCATACTTGTCCTGAGCCTACTGTTAATGCTGTTCATCTAGGACAGGTGAAACCAGATTCAGCTGCTTTTTCTATTAACCCAGACTCAATTTCGACAGTTATGCCTAACAACTTTAATTTTGGAGATTATGCTCTTCAAGACGGAGATATAATTATGTTCCCAGATAATCCTTGGGTAGTTGCAGTATATAATACCGGAGGAATATCAATCGCAAATATAGATAAAGTAAATTCTTTTGACGCTAATTCTCAAAGCTGTTATGTTATGTCAAAAGCGGAAATAGTTAATAGCTAGCTATATAATTAAGAGAGACAATAGTCTCTCTTTTTTATTGACAAAAATCGAAAAGTATGGTATAATTATTATAGAAAGTGAGAAAGGGGAAACTAAAAATGGGAGCAAGATATACTGCTGGCAAGTATTCAAAACAAAAAGAGAGTGAGATTCGCTATAATATTCTTGCAGCTTTACAAGAGTTGGCTACTTTTAATGGGGTAGACATCAATACTATTAAAGAAACTCCTCCCTATTCTTTGGCTCTCAATGGAGTGACAACTCAGAAAATGGCGGCTGAGTTAAAGAAGCTAATTGATAATGGAATGGTCGTTAAAGGGACTGTGCGGGGCCGCACCGTGAAGTATATGCTTCGTCAAACTTATAAAGATTTAATTGCTGATGGGCAGTTGAGTGCTAAGGAGTTTGGATATGGAGATTATCGAGATAACCAGCCGAAAGCAGAGCACGAAGAGTCGGATGAAGAAGTTAGCGAAAAAACCTGTGAGAGAATTCGTTTGAGTATGAGCAGAAACAAATACGAGGAGATGTGGTGATATGGCATTTAACCTTATTTTCAATGCTGTTGTGGCTATGCTGCTTGGCATTATTGGTATTTTGTATGCTGTTCATGGATATGAACAGTATAAACGGGAAGAGATGGAACAAGCAGCTCAGAATAGGTTTGATAGAGAAGGTTTCTTCCAGTCTTATCTGTCTATTATCTTTGGCTTCTTTTCTCTTGTAATGTCTTTATTTACTTTGATGAGAGTTATGCTTTTGAGGTGATTATTTGAGACTATGGATTGCGCCTGGCCTTAATCCAACAGATATAAAATCTTTTCTTGATGCAAGTATTCATAAGATTCTTCAATTTGCAGACAATCATGCTATTATAATTGAGGATTGCGGAGCTTATATAAGAAAAGACAAGTATGCTGTTTGCTTTTGTGCCCAAAGAAGAAAGGAGCTACAACTCTTTGTAGTTCCTTTGAGTGGCAAGATAGGCGATGGAGAGACTTTCGATGAATTGATTTCTTCAGTTAGCCCGCCGCCACTTGAATATGAGTGGAAGGATATTGAGGATACTGAGCTTCCGCCGCAAGTAAATCCTCAAGACTTCTTTAATGGTTTTGTAGGAGAGGAGGTAGTTCAATGAGTGAAAACCTTTTCTTTTACCAAAAATATGTATTAACATATAGATTCTGTCACTTGTAAATAGAGGTGATTAGAATGGGTAGAAAACTAATTGATTTAACAGGGCAAAAATTTGGAAAATTAACAGTAATAGAAAGAGCAGATAATATAGGCAAAGAAACAGCTTGGAAATGTCTTTGTGATTGTGGAAACTATTCTATTGTTCAATCGGGTGCTTTAAAGAATGGGAAAATAAGTTCTTGCGGATGCTCTAGAGGGAATAAAAAAGATTTGATTGGAAAAAGATTTGGCAGATTGATTGTCTTAGAACAATTTACCAAGAATGGCAAAGGTTATTCTAAGTGTCTTTGTGATTGTGGAAATATAAAAGAAGTTAGAAATGATAATTTAAAAAATAATAGCACCATCTCATGTGGATGTTATCATAAAGAAGTTATCAGCTCTGATTTAATAGGAAAAAGATTTGGAAAACTTATAGTAATAAACCAAGAGCCATCAAAAGACGGAAGAACTCAATGGTTGTGTGATTGTGATTGTGGAAAGCGAAAAGTAGTTTCTTCTAATAATTTATTAACTGGAGATACCAAATCTTGTGGTTGTTTGATTTCTTGGAAAGAAGAGGAAATAGCTAATTTTTTAGATAAACAAAAAATTAGATATGAAAGACAATATCTTTTTGAAGATTTAAAAGATGAAAGACCTCTCCGTTTTGATTTTGCTATTTTATTTAATAATAATATACTTGGTTTAATAGAATATCAAGGAGAACAACATTTTTTGAATTCTTATTATTCAAGAGATAAGTTGAAAAAGCATGATAAAATGAAAGAAGATTATTGTTATAAAAATAATATTCCTTTATTGCTTTTAAAAAAGGAGGATGATATAGAGTGCAAAATTCAGACATGGATGAAAGAATTATCTTGAATAAAAGTCTTTGTGAGAAATACCCGTTTTTGCTTCCGAGAAATAGATTTTCTGGAGAAGTTGTCGAAGATTATGATTACTCTTATACTGAACTTGATGCTATGCCTGATGGATGGAGAAAAGTCTTCGGAGAGCAGATGTGTGAGGAAATTCAGAACGAGTTAAATAAACTTTCTGGAGAAGATAAACTTAAATATCGTATTCTCCAAATAAAAGAGAAGTACGGTTATCTCCGTTGGTATTCTAACTGGCATACTGATGAAATTGCTAAAATTATTACTAAGTATGAGCAGCTTAGTGAACGAACCTGCATAAAATGTGGTGCGGCCGCAACAAAGATTTCTCTTGGTTGGATTTCTCCTTGGTGTGACGAATGTGCAAAAGAAGTTGCTAAGTGTGATAGACTTATAAGTATAGAAGATTACTTTAGTGAGGGAGAGGAAGATGAAGAAGATATTTAGAATTATCTTTAAAATAAAAAGTTGGTTCAGCCGCAGTAAGCCTATGGTAATTAAATTGTAAAGGAGAAAGATTATGAACTGTCCGTTAACAAAAGAAGAATTTTGTTCTGCAATCGACACTATTAAAGATTACTGGGATAATATGCAAAAAGTAGAGGATGCTATCGGAGTAGTATTCTCTGAAGGAACTATTATGAATATTATGGATAGTTATGCCAATACTCTTGCTACGGTTATGAGAGATGAATTGGCTACTGATGCTCCTTTTGATGATGTTCCTTGGATTATGTATTTCTGTTGGGAAAAAGATTTTGGTAGAGGATATGAAGAGGGAGATGTTCAGATTGATGGGGTTAATTTTCCTCTGACTAGCTCCGAAGAACTTTATGACTTGTTAATTAACATTTATTGGACGGAGGAAAAATAACTATGAGAATTCCTTATAAAAATAACGATGCTGGTTGCGGCACAGTACTTGCTATTATTCTTGTTGCTATTGGACTTTTGTTCTTCATGAATTGGATTGGTTGGCTTCTTTGGGGTGCTATTGCAGTAGCTATCTTTTCTCTTCCTGCTCTTAGCTATTGGCAGTTCTGGGGTTTATCTATTCTCTGCCATATTCTTTTTATTGGTACGAGAGTTAGTTCAAGTAGCAAAGATTAAACTTTATGGTCTGGCCGCACCAAAATTTTTTACGAGTTAGTTAGGCTCAGCACTTCTAATCGTATTTGAGAGAGAAATACTACTTAAATATTACTTAAATACTAATTATACTAATTAAATAGTATAGTTAGTATTTTCTTTTATAATAATAAATAGTATAAGGAGTATTATAAAAATAGTATAAGGAAGATAATAAGAAAATACTAATAGGAATATTACTTATAATAGTAATAGTAATAATAGTAGTAATAGAATAGTATAAGGAAGTAATAAGAGGAGTAGTATAAGGATAAGTATAAGGAATAGTATAAGGAGTATTACTAGGAATAGTAGTAGTAGTAAGAGAAGTAGTAAAAAGAGTAATAAAACTAGTATCTTTACTACTATTTTCTTAATAATACCTTTGAATAGAGAGTATAAGGAAGCGAAGCTTCCTTATACTCTCGGTCGTAGAAACGGGAACCCACCTAAAAATTCCGCCTTTGGATTACCCTCTGAAACTTAGGGAAAGGGAATTGGTGACTGCGCACTCTCTTTCGCCTATGTCAATATTATTGACAAACGTGCTATAGTGTGGTATAATATTTATAGAAGGTAAGAAAAGGAGATAAAAATTACTAAACTTAATCGAAGGAGGATAATATAATGTTTGATGACTTTGATATGGGAATTAGTGTGGAGGAAATCTCTGGCTACGATGCCTATGAGGCGTTCGAGAATTTCTACGGAGAGGGTTTTGAGGACTACTGTGATTCTCTTGAGCGGGAACAGAAGCTTCGCAGCTCCTTTATTTCCAAGGATTTTTACGACGAAATTTAAAAGAAAGTAGGTAAAAACTTACTATGAATGTGTTAAAAGATAAAGAAAAGCAGTTTTATATTGATATTTTAGAGAGTTTTGTCTCTAAAATAGATAAAAATAAGCCGATTTTGATGGGAAACTTCGATTTTTGCAGATATTCTGATGAAAACTATCGAATTTTTCACGGAGTAACAAAATTGGTGCTTGTTCCTAAGAATAAGGGCGCAAGATATGTTGTAAAGATACCGATGATAAGAGAAGCGGACTGCGATTGGTGCGAAGCGGAAGCGATTGCCTACCAGGCAGCTCTTAGTTATGGGGTAGAGAGGTTCTTTGCAGAGACTTTCCTTTTCTACGAGGGCGATAGGTGTAAGGCTTATCTCCAGGAGAGAACCGCAGCTCGCAACAATGACGAGGACGACGATGAGTGGTATGAAGCAGAAGAGGATTGGAGTGATTTAAGTGATTACTCTGTTGAGAATGCGGAGAGTCTTGATATCTGCACGAGGGTAATAGACGAGCTTCTGCGGGCGTACTCTAGTGAAGAG
>UMCV01025020.1_pt1 | contig 30119 bp, 26 predicted proteins | sample 1964311 | NCBI WGS metagenome assembly UMCV01 (sample SAMEA4835976, study PRJEB28245) | human gut metagenome | biome: gut microbiome; material: fecal sample | place: Denmark | collected 2008 | reverse complement strand
ATCTATGAAAATTACTTAGTTGTTCGACTTGTGGATTTATTAGAAAATGAATTAAATCAATATCGTTATTTTTATGTTTCTATCATTAAAACCATCGATGGGAATAAATCATTATCTTTAAATGAAGATCAAATTCAAATTGCCTTTGATTCTATTCAACAACTCATGAATAAAATTCAAAAAATAAAGTCGACCTATTTTTATAAAGAAGTTTCAAAAGCAAATTTTTCTTTAACAACCATTCATCTAACCAACATTTTTTTAAAAAATCAATCTTATCGTTATTGCTTTCGTTTTTATAAAAAAATCATAGGATACGGAGATAAAAAATCTTTGACTCAAGATTTTATGGCTTATTATTATTGTATTCTTTTAAAAAATTTAAAAGCAAGAAATATGCAATTGTCCGCTAAAAGTAAAAAAACACCAATTATTTTAAATAAATTTGGATGGATTGATGTGAACCAAAATCTTTATTTTTATTCTAAAGATTTTAAAATAGAAATTGAAAAAGAAAAAAATACAGATGGGTTTTGCATTCATATTTTGAATCGAAAAGTTGCGGATCGTCAAGCAAATTTAGCAAGACATTTGTTATTTTTTACGACGAATTCTAATTTGAATGATTTTCAATTGCTTTTATCGGATTTGGACACTAAAAAATATCAAACCATTGAGGCTCTTTCTTTATGGAATATTTTTTATTTAGATCAAGAACAATGTCGTTTCACTTCTTCTAAAAATGAACAAGAATTAATGTCTTTATATTTAGATGAAAAAATGTTATGCACACCAGCAAGTTATTCTATTTATTCTAAATATTGTCCTGTATGCAAAGAAAGTAATGTTTTTTATGATGATCATGTTTATCAATGTTTACATTGCCAATCTCAATATGTATTTTATGATCAAAACCAAATGATTTGGTATCAAAAAGTAAGGAGGATCTAATAAGAATGGAAAAAGAAAATGAAAAAAAAGTAATGATTTCCATTGACCATTTATATAAAGCTTATGGGAAAAAAGAAGTCTTATTAGGTCTTAATTTAGAAATTTATGAGGGAGAATTATTTGGATTTATTGGTCGAAATGGTATTGGAAAATCAACAACCATTGATTGTATGATAGGGGCTAAAAAGATAGATAAGGGGACCATTGTTTTAGATGGTTATGACATGCAAAAAGATCCTATTGAAGCCAAAAAAACTTTTGGTTATGTTGCTAGTGAACCCACCTGTTATGAAGTGATGACAGGTTATGATTTTTTAGAATTTATTGCTAGTGTTTATAAAATTAGCGAGGGCGCCTTTGTAAAGAATTATCGTTATTTATTACAACGATTGTATTTTAATGAAGAAGATTTACAATTGCCAATCTCTAGTTATTCTCATGGGATGAAACAAAAATTATGTTTAATTGCAAGTTTGATTCACAATCCAAAAATTTGGATTTTAGATGAACCTACTGTTGGATTAGATATTATGGCTGTAGAATCTTTAAAAAATATGATGAGAGAATATGCCAATCATGGTAAAACCGTATTTGTTACCTCTCATAATATTGAATTAGTATCAAAAATTTGTGATCGTGTTGCGATTATTAATAATGGAGTCGTTGTCGCTTTATACGATTTAAATAAAGATCCGAATAAACGGCTTCAATTGTCTCGAATTTTTTTAGAAACGTATGGAGGGTAAAAAATGCTTAATCTTTTAATCAAAGATTTCAAGTTAATATTTCCAACCCAGAAAGATTTGAAAAAAAGAGTGCTTTCTTCGATTTTTTATGTCCTCGCATTTGTTTGTTTTGTTGCTTTAGAAACCTTTTTGTTTTATCGAATTTTATCTGAAATTAAAAACTATCAAAATGCACCAATTGCGTTTATGACGTTATTTTTATTTGTCGTATCTATTGGCATGATAATTTTGGGAGTATTTCGTGCTAAAAAATTGTTGTTTAATGTGGATGATTTAAGGCAATTAACTAATCGACCGATAAAAAACAATCAAATTATTCTTTCTAAACTATTATTTTTATTTTTAATTCAATATGTAACCAGTTTATGTTTCACTTTTCCTTTATTTGTTTCTTATGGAATTGTCATGAATAAAATGATTTATTTCTATTATCTTGCTTTATTTTATCCTTTATTGACTTTTATTTATGAAGCAGGCATTATCTTACTTTTAGTTTACCCTGTAAAAATATTTATGGATTATTTAAAGAAACATTTAATTATTCAATTTGTATTTACAATACTGATTTTATTTGGTTTTTGCTTTCTTTATAGTCGAGTTTTAAATGTTTTTATTCAAATTGTGGCTCAAAATCAATTAGATTCTTTATTGAATGTTTCTTCAATTAATCATCTCATTCATTTAAAAAAATATTTTATTCCTATTCATTTTTTAGCTGATGTATTTGTATTATCTACATCTATTGAACTTTTGTATTATTTATGTATTGCGGTTGGAATATTAATTTTAGGATTAACTGTTGGCATCGCATCCTTTAATTATTTTAGAAATTTTCACATCCAAAGCCATACTTTACCTAAAAAAGAATATCAATTTAAAGAAAAAAGTGTTGTTCAAGGTTTAATAAAAAAGGAATTCATTTTACTATTTAAGGATTCAAATTATCTTTTATCTTTTACAGGACTATTAATTGTGCAACCCTTTTTAGTTTATTTAGTGATTGCTGCAATGAATACAATTTTTCAATCGGGAGTATTCCTTTATTATACTTCAATGTTACCTTATTTTATTCCTTTTTTAGATATTTTAATTTTAATGATTTTTACATTAATTATTCATCAAGGCGCCAATAATTATTTGTCGATGGAACATCAACAAATTCGTATTGTGAAAATGATTCCCGTGCCATTTCAATTACAAATTACTGTAAAAGTTGCTATTCCTTTTTTTCTATCAGAGATTTCTTTGTTTTTGACTTCTCTTATTTTGTGGATTGGCAATGTTATTCATTGGCAAATTTTTCTTTTTGGTTTTCTTTTTTCAACTTTAATTTTATTGGTTTTTACGATGCTTTCTTTGATAGAAGAATTAAAATTGAAAAAAGATTATAAAAAAAGTACAATTCTATCCAATGCTTTTTCATATCTCGTTCCTTTGCTATATTTTATCATAACCATTGTTCTTTCTTATTTTAGAATTTCAATTATTTGGCTTTATTTGATTGGCTTGGTATTAATAGGTCTTTGTGGACTATCTTGCTATCTTTATTTAAAAAAGAAAATGGCTTCTTTATTTTTAGAATTAGAGGTGACCAATTAAATGAAAAAGAAAAATTTAGTTCTTTTATTACTTTTTCCTTTTGTCGTTGCTTTATTAGGAATTGTTAGCATTAATTTAACCTTTAATTTAATTGACAATGATATTTTAGATATTCGTTGGGATTATAAAGATACAGAAGCATTTAAGGTTAATGAAGAATTTAAATTAGAAGCAACAGGAGTGAATCAAAATAAATATCCTGCTGGAGCTGGAAATCAACTGGTTTGGTCTGTGCAAAATAAAGATGCTAATGATGCAACAAAGTATGCTGAAATTATTCAAAAAAGTAATGGGGATTATTATTTAAAAACATTAGAAGTTGGCGAAGTGACTATCACATGTGCGAATCAAAAAGGCAATGTTTCTAAAAAATTTTCGGCTATTATTTATGAAAATGGGGTAATTTTGGCTAATCCTGTCATAAAAGGATCACAAAACAATATTGATTCAATGATTTATTATGGCGAATATGATTTAGTGAATCAACAAAAACAAAAGGCGGAAATTGCTTATCAAATCGAAACAATTCCTGTAGAATTGCAATCTTTATTGAAAATAAAGGATTGTTCTGATAATATTACTTTTTCACTTTCTGATGAAACGATTCAAGTTCATGATGCAGGACAAGCTTATGTTACTTTAGGATATGAAGATACGAGCCTTGCTAATGATGTGACGATTCAATTTATGGTTGTTGATGAAGGAGTAAATGTTTATACCTATCAAGATTTGCTTTATTGCACGAATCAATCTGAAGAAGGAGAAATTGTTGTTTTAAGAAAATCGTTTGAGTCCATTGAAAATGCTTTAGATAGTTCAGGAAATAAAGTTGAAAACAATATTGAAGTTTTTGGAACGTATCATCAAAATAGTGATACTTATGATTTTGCTAAAGAAGTTTATCGTTTTGAAACGACATATAATCAAGAATATATTCAACAATGGAATGAATTTGCTTCTACCCACTCAGATTATCAACCAATTACCAATGAAGCCATCGTGGCTTTACACATTCAAAAAGATTTTTATGGCAATGGATATACATTAAACTTTCATAATTTGACTTATCCTTATGATGAAAAACAAGTTACTGATTCAAGCGGTAATACACAATATGTACCTGCATTACGCGAAGATAATCTATTTAGAGGACCTCTTCCTTTTTATAGTTTAGGAGATCCGAATAATATGCCTTTAATTACAGCATTAGGCCAAGACAATATTGGAATGTATGTACATGGTAATCAAATTACGATTAATGATGTTTATGTCAAAAATTGTGATTTTGGTAATAATTTAGCCAATTTGGATTATGTTGGCACGGTTATGGAAATTGATGGAGATGGAATTACGGTTCAAAATTCACGGTTGTCCAATGGCAAAAATGTTTTACGCAGTTTTTCTTCAATGGATTTACTTATTGATAATTGTTTGTTAAGTTATTCTCGAAACTTTTTAATTATGACCGGGGCTAACGAATATGAAAAAATTCAAGATAATCAACAAAAAACGTTTTCTTTATTAGATCAATCGACCATTAATACAACCATTCAAGAATTTTTAAATCGAGATAGTACATCTAATGTCATGGGGAATACCATTTTAAATCAATATTTACAAGCTAATTTTAATGATATAGAAAGTATCAAACAAGCTTTACTTTCTATTCAAGAAGCTTTAAATGATACACAACTTGTACAAAATCAATATAAAGGTTCAATGGAAATTCGTGACACTTATTTTTATACGAGCGGGATTGCAAGTATAGCTTTAGAATCTTTATTTAATGGTCCTTATTTATATTCTAATGCGCCATCTATCATTGGAGATTTATTTGCCGCAGCAAACGAAGCTTTTACAAAACCGATTGTTCCTTTAGAACCAAGTAATATATCCGGAATTTCTTATCCTGTTATGGTAAAATTGACAGGTAAAACGACGTTTTATGATTATAAGAGAACGGATCAATTAGATATTTCTGGATTGATTTCAGAAAATTTATCAAGTTGGGCAAATTCTATGGATTATGATGTCCATATTGATATTGATGACATCTTCCCATTAAAATCATTACTATACCAAGCAGCAAATACTTATTTATATGATACAATAGAAGAGGAACAAACATACCAATATATTAATGTTCCCATTGCTTACTATGGTGGAGGAACAAATTTATCGGTTGTTGATTCCAGTGAATTAATAACTAAAGATCATTTAACTAATGAAGTAAGAGTGAATTTATTGGATAATTATCTTCAATTACCTCCTGGTGAAGGAACAATTCAAATTGTAAAAAATATGATATTAAAAACGGTTACAGTTGTCACTGGTTTTGAACCATTTAAGTTTATTTTGCTTGATGGCAAGGATGGATATTTATTTAATGAAACACCACAAATTTCTGATTTAATTGAGAATGCAAAGGGGGACTTACAATGAAAAAAATATTCAAATCTTTCTTTTTGATGATGATGATTGTTTTTTCTGCATTCAGTATGACGGGTTGTACCGGTAGTTTTTTTGGAAGTGATGAACAAGGAATTCAAATCGAATCCATCACAAGTGAGGAATTAGAAGATGGAAGTATGCTCATCACCATTACCTATACAGATGAAGATAGAGAGCCGACGACCTTTCTTATTCCAAAAGCTGAAGATGGTGAGCCAGGTAAAGACGGAAATGGCATTCAAGGAATTACTTATACTTTGAGTGAAGATGGGTTAAGTACAATTGTTACGATTACTTATACGGATCAAAGTATTGAGCCAACACAAATCACGATTCCAAATGGAATTTCAGTAACGGGAGTGAATTATGTTGTCGATGAAGTTACAGGAAATACATTAATTACCCTTCAATATTCGGATGGAACAACATCTGATCCAATTCCTGTTCCTAAAGGAGAACAAGGAGAGCCTGGAGAAGATGGGAATAGTATTGTTGGAATTGATCAAATCGTTAACGATGATGATAGCGTTACTTTGATTTTTCATTTTTCAAAATCAGAAGATTATATTGTTCAAATTCCAGCCCCCCATGAAGGAAGAGGGATTGATACGATTGTTGCAGGAGAAACCAACGATCAATACACGATGACCATCTATTATTCGGATGGAACCGATGAAACCCTAACTTGGGATAAACCAAATCCAAATCAATGGTACACAGGAAGTGAACCATCGAATTCGTTAGGTGTTGATGGTGATTTTTACTTTGATATTTACCATCATAATATTTATGTAAAACAAAGTGGCGTATGGGTTCTTATCGTTTCTTTTGATAATAATATTGAAACACATTCTGTTATTTTTCAATTAAATGATAGTTTAGATGAACCTGCAAATATGCCTTCTGGATCTTTAATGGCTTATCAAATTCCACATGGTTCTTATTTTGCCGCTCAAGAGGGCTATACCATTCCAATTCCAACACGAAATGGATATGATTTTGTAGGATGGTATACAACGAAAACAATTACCCCCACTTCCGGAAAATTTACAGATTTAACACCAGTAATGGCAGATTTAACTTTATATGCCATTTGGGAAAAACAAGTATAAAATATTAAAAAAGTAGATGATTTTGCTTCCTATCATCTACTTTTTAATTTCTTACTTATTTATTTTTTTTATTTTCTTTTAAACAAAGTCATGAGGCCAAATAAAATAGAAAGACCAAAAACAACAAATAAAGCATATCCACCTAACGAATAATTGACTAAATTGCCTAAATAAACATCCTTAAAAAGAACTAAAGAAATAATCCCTAGAATACCGCTAACAATCCCTTTAAATCCACCGCCAACAGAAAGAATGGCTAACGGAAGACCAATGATAGCAACACAATATTTGGCTGAGGGTTTAGATTCTATAACATTTTGAATATCTTTTATTAAATTTTCATAATATTCTAACAATGTTTCTGATTTTAATGCTTGACTGCCTAAATCTAATTGAAATACGGGTAGAAAAATAAAAATAGCTACCCCAGCAGCAAACAAAAGCAAAGAAGTTAAAAAATTCATTCCTTTACTCATAATATTCACTCCTTTAAAGTAGATTTATTATAGCGAATTTTGTAAAAAAAAGAAATAAAAAATTTTGTTTTGCATTAAACTTGTGGCAATTGACAAAGTTGATTTTTTAAGTCGTTTTAGTTTTTTTATATTCTCTATTTTTATATATAAAAAGAGTGATTTTTTGATTTTTATTATCTGAAATCACTCTATGAATTTCACTACTATCTCATAAGATATAATTTGTCTACACACTAAGTGCATTTAAACTTTTTTATTCGTTTACTTCACTGCAACAACTTCCATACCTAATGCTAATTCTACGAGTTGACTTGTTGTTAATTTGTCACTATAAATGTGATAACTAACGCCATTATATTCATAAATTAATTGTTGTGTATTTAAAATCCCTACATTTCCAGCAATTTCAATTAATTCTCCGCTGACCTCAGTGATGACCATTTCATCATAACTTTCTAGAATATGTTGCACAACTGTAAAGGCCTCTTCTCCTTCATAAGTTAAGATATGCTGTGTCATATCTCCAACTTGAATGACACTTTGTTCTTTTAAAGTTGCTGAAATAATCGCATTAGTTGGGTATAATGGTAAATCATTGATAGTTGATGTCGTTGGAGTGGTTAGTTCACTTCTTGCTTGAGTCATATTATCACTGACTTCAAAATAGTTGTCTGCAAATGTTGGATCAAATTCCACTTTAATAAACGTAACTTTGACAGCAATATTATTATCTTTATCATAAATATGGACCCAAATTGGTTTGAGTTGTGATGTCATTTTCATTTCTTGTTTTGTCCAATTTGGAGAATTTTTATAATTAGGAGAAGAAGTAATGACATATCCATCTTTTAATTTAGATAATTCATATTTTCCTTTAAATACATCAAGCATCGATTGATAAAGATAAGGCTTTGCTCCATTTAATGGCCAATCACCCTTAAATTTATAAACTTGATTTAAAGCAGGAGTTAAAACATAAACTCCATTTTTGTTTCGAATAATGATTTGTTCTTGATTCACACCTTTATCAAATAACGAAACTCTAAATAAAGGAGTAGAACCATCTTTTTTATAAGAAACCTTGACTAAATACTCGCGAAGATCGTCCCCATTATGAAATTCCATATTCGCTTCCATGTGGTAAGCATTTAAATTTTCAGTTACTTCATTAACTTGAGATTTAATTCCCTTGTTATTTTTTGAAACTAACTTATAAATACCAAAACCTACCAATAAAACAATTAAAACTAATAGAATAATTCTTTTTATCCATTTCTTTTTCATGATGTCACCTCAAACTATTTCTTTCAACACAAATTATGAAATGATTTACCAACTTATGACATCTATTGCATAAAAAAATAAAATTTGTTCAAAATAAAGATTGATAAAGGAGGTTCATTATGAATATTGTTCAAAAAACAGCTTTATCTTTAACCTTGATTGGAGCAATCAATTGGGGACTAGTTGGCATTTTTCGTTTTGATTTAGTTGCTGCTATTTTTGGTGAAATGACAGTATTTACACGAATCATCTATGTTCTTGTCGGACTAGCCGCATTAATTAATATTGCTTTATTCTTTGTGGATTTAAATCATCCTAAAGAAGTACATGACAGAGTTTATGCTACAAATGAAAAATGATGAAACCCATCATTTTTCTTTTTTTTGTTCTAAAAATTATAGTATAATAAAAAGATAAATGATAAATTTTAATGGAGGAGAAAATAATGATGAGAAATCCAAAGGAAACCATTGGGAAAATGATAGATAAAGTTAAAGTGAGTTTTATTAGTTATATGGATGATGGTGGTTATCCAGTTAAAGGCAATGTTAAAGCCTAGAAAAAGAAACGGGATTAAAGAAATCTGGTTTTCAACAAACACATCCTCTAATAAAGTGAAATGCTTTAAAAAAAATAGTAAAGCTAGTTTATATTTTATTGATCAAAGATTTTTTAGAGGAGTGAGTTTAATTGGAAATATAGAAGTATTAGAAACTTTTGAAGCGAAAGAAGAAATCTGGCAAGAAGGCGATGAAATGTATTATCAAAAAGGGGTAACAGACCCTGATTATTGTGTTTTGAAATTTACAGCCATAAAAGGACGATATTATAGCAATTTTAGGTCTGAAGACTTTAAAATCTAAAATTTGTTTAAAGTTTATAATAAATGAATGGAGGTGTCTTATTTTGTGGCACCTTTTTAATTTTTAAAAAAGAAGATAAACAAGAAAATATAGGTGCGAAAAATAATAAATTCGTTTATAATGAAAATAAAGAAGTAGGAGTTGTGATATTGTGGCAAAAATTATAGCAATTGCAAATCAAAAAGGTGGAGTAGGAAAAACAACAACAGCAATCAATTTATCGGCCTCTTTAGTAGAGCAAAATAAAAAAGTATTACTTGTTGATATCGATCCTCAAGGTAATTCCACTCGAGGCGTTGGTTTTGATAATGATATGATTAATGTGAGTATCTATCATTTATTAATGAATACCAAAGATGTAAAAGAATGCATTTCTAAAACGCAATTTGAAAATTTAGATTTAATTCCTGCCACAATTGATTTGGCTGGGGCTGATTTTGAATTAGCAACAGCACAAAGTAACAAACATTATCGTTTAAAAAATCAATTAGATCGTGTCAAAGATGATTATGATTATATTATTGTAGATTGTCCACCCTCTTTGGGTTTATTAAGTACCAATGCTTTGGTTGCTTCTAACGGGGTTTTAATCCCCGTACAATGTGAATATTACGCATTAGAAGGATTAGTACAACTTTTGGCGACGATTCGGCGAATTCAAGGAACATTCAATAAAAAATTAAATATTGAAGGGGTTTTATTAACCATGTATGATTCTAGAACAAAACTATCCAATGAAGTCGCTATTGAAGTGCGCAAATTTTTTAAAGAAAGAGTTTATAATGTTAGTATTCCTCGAAATGTAAAAATTAGTGAAGCACAATCAAGAGGAAAACCAATTATTTATTTTGACAAAAATTCCAGCGGGGCAAAAGCCTATATGGAATTATCAAAGGAGTTCATTGAAAATGGCAAAAAAAGAAAATGATTTATTAGGTCTTGAAAAGATATTTGAAAAGAATGGGATTAATATTAAAACATTAGCTCAAGTTTTAGAAAATAGTGAAATTAATAATATTGTAGAAATTCCCGTTTCTTTTCTTACACCCAATCGCTTTCAACCGAGAATGAAATTTGATGATGAAAAATTAAAAGAATTAGCTGATTCTATTAAAAAACATGGCGTGATTACACCCATCATAGTTCGTGAAATTGGTCAAGATCAGTATGAAATTGTTGCAGGGGAAAGAAGAACAAGAGCTTCTATTCTTGCAAAAAAAGAAACGATTCCAGCCATTGTAGCTGATTTTAATGATCAACAAATGATGGAACTTTCACTCATTGAAAATATTCAAAGAGAAAATTTAAATGGGATTGAAGAGGCTAGATCTTATCAAGCCATGAAAGAACATTTAGGATATACGCAAGCCCAAATTGCTAAAGAAGTTGGGAAGCCTCGTTCTCATGTGGCTAATTTATTGCGATTATTGACGCTTCCTGAAGTGATTCAAAACTATATTTTAAATGAAAAAATATCGATTGGACATGCCAAAGTATTAGTGGGTCTAAATGATACACAAGCGGTTCAATTGGCAAATCGTATTATTTATGAAAATTTAAGTGTTCGTGACGTTGAAAAAATTTTATTATCTTATAAGCCCAAAGTGGTGACGCATCAATCTAAAAATCAAGCACAATATCAAGAATTAGAAAAAGAAATGATGCAAAAAATGCATCATTCCAAAATTCAAATTAGTGAAAAGAAAATACAAATTAAATTTAGTTCATTTGCAGAATTAGAACAATTTGTGAAACAATTTACAAATGAATCTTGATGTTTTTTTAACTTTAAGGTGTATCAACCTTTTAGCTACAAAAGAGTGGCTTAGCCAATTTGCAAAAGAACTAAATCAACAAAAAATTTTAACAGCTCGGATTGATTTTTTAAATCAAGAATTCTTTCTTTTTGAAAATCAAATGGAATGGGTTGATATTCAAACCGCTTTAACCATTTGTAAACAACAAAAAGTAGATCTTATTTTATTCAATGCTTGTCCCTATCGCTTTATCTATCCGATTTTAACAATGATTCAAAAAGAAGATCTCATCAAAGAACGTTTTCTTTTATATCCAAAAGTTGTATTGATTGCCCATATTGTCGATGTTCATTTACAAAATGATTTAAAAAAACAAGCCCAAGAAATGGATACGGAATGTCAATTCGTTTTTAAAAGAGATGTACCTTCTTTATCCACTTTTGATGACATTTTAATTGAAAAAGGCATTCAATATTTAAAACAACATTATTTTTTGGAATAAAAATCTTTTAAAATATAATCAATATAACATTGAGCAATATCAATATCGGTGTAAGTATAAACCATGCGACAACCAACAACATCTTCAATTTCATTGAGGACAAGTTGGTTGTTTTTAAATAAAAAATCAATACCTACTAACCCAAAATCAAAATGACGAATCACTTCATAGACGATTTGTTTTTCTTTGTCATTTAAGTGATAAATTTGTGCTTGACCTCCTAAAGAAAAATTACTTCTAAAATCGGTAAGAGAGGTGCGCAGCATTGCACAAATAATTTGGTCATGAAGAACATAAACACGCAAATCTTTTCCAAGTTCAGGAATGATTTCTTGGGCCAGCATTTGTTTTTTATTGGTTTGTAAAAAGGCTTGATGGACTTCATTTTTGTTTTGTACGTAAAAAACTTCTTGTCCGCCATGCCCATCTAAAGATTTTAAAATAAAAGGAAAGGGTAAGGGAAAATCTAAACAAGAATCATCAATCAAATAACTTTTAGCCATATCCACAAAAGGAGATAAATATTGATAGGTTTTATATTTATCATTCGTAATTTGACTAACAAAGGCATTATTTTGAACATAAACACCATTTTTAACTAAAAATTCTGTTAATAAAGGGTGAACCATTCTCATAATGGCAATATCGGGTAAAGGAAAAGGAAGCGTAGAAAAATCATCAAAAATAATGATTTCAGCCATTTGCTTTCTTTTTTTTAAGGCCTCTTTTAATTTTTTAGCAAAAACAGCATTTTTTTGATATCTTTCAGCATCATAAATAATCCAAATTTTCATGATAATTGCTCCAAAATATAATCAACTAATAATATAGATAAATCTACCCCAGTGGCTAAATAGACATTTTTAAAATGAGCGTTAGAATTGATTTCACAAAACAAAGGTTGTCCATGATCGCCAATTAAAAGATCAATACCAGCAAAATCAACATTTAATAAAGTGGCTACTTTTTCAGCTAAATCAATATAAGAAGAATCAGGAGTAAATGGAATCATTTTTCCACCATGAGAAACATTAGCACAAAAATCATTGCCATTTGCAATTCTTTTTACGGCCAAAACGACTTTTTTTCCGATAACATATAATCGCACATCTTGTCCATGACTACTTGCAATATATTCTTGAAAGAGCATATTTTTACAGCCAATTTGCATAACAATTTGATGTAATTCTTCTTGGTTTTGAACAAGATAGACTTGTTGTCCAAAGGAGCCTTTATTTTCTTTTACAATAAAAGGGAAAGAAAGTTGCTCTATGACCATTTTTAAAAAAGAAAGATCAGGATAACCAATATTTTGATAAGTAAAAGGCGCTAAAATCGTTTTTGGCATCGGAATTTGATGATTTTCCAAATACAAAGCGGTAAGTCCTTTATCATCACAAATTTCAATCACTTTTGAGGAATTAAAAACACGAATTCCCCTGTTTTCTAAATGATGAGCCAAGAAAACATCTTTATCCCAAAATAAAACAAAGTCAATTTTTAAATTTTTTTGATTTTGGATAATGACCATTAATTCAACATTGGTTTTAATTTGTATTTCTACTTTTCTTTTTAAAAAAGAAGCTTGTAACATTTCATATATTTCTTTAAATTTTTTTGTTTGCAAAAAAGCGTTAACCACTAAATAACCTTTCATAATTTCCCTTCTTTGATTTCTTTTTTTGTTTGTAGTAAGTATAGCATAAAAACAAGGTTTCTTATCCATGAAAATCATTTTATGAATGAATCTGCTATCCTATTTTATTTTTGATAATAAGAGACTTGTTTTTCATACATTTTTGCATATACTGAATGATTTTTTATTAATTCATTATGTGTACCATCTTCAATAATCCTGCCATCTTTAAAAACTAAAATCCGATCCACGTGTTTTGAAATAGCTAGTCGATGAGAGATGAAAAGAACAGTTTTATTTTTTGATAATTCATAAAATTTTTCATAGATTTCCTTTTCTGATAAAAGATCAAGAGAAGCAGTTGGTTCATCTAATATCAATAAAGAAGCTTTCTTAAAAACAGCCCGAGCCATCGCTAATTTTTGCTTTTGGCCCCCTGATAATTCAATTCCTTGTGGATCAAATTGTTTGCTAATATAAGAATTTTCAAAATCATAAAAAGAAGAAATATCTTTGTCTAAGCCAACTTTCTTTAGTATTGGTAATATATCAATTTTATCTTGACTCATCGTAACGTTGTCTTTAATCGTAAAATCAAAGATGTTAAAATCTTGGAAAACAGCAGATATTTGTTCATAATAAACTTGATTATCGATATCCCAAATGTTTTTCCCATTCCACGTAATATATCCTGAAGTTGGTATATAAAATTTACATATTAATTTAATAAATGTAGTCTTTCCAGCCCCATTTAAACCAACGATAGCAATTTTTTCAAGATTTTCAATGGTAATACTGATATTTTTTAGGATATAGTTGTCTGTATTAGGATATTTAAATGAAACATTATGAAATTCTAATTTTACTTTTTTATTTTCTAAAGGTTGCAGAAAATCCTGTTTTTTGTTTTGATTTGATTTTTTTAAGATAGATAAACTATAAAAATCTTTTACGTTTAATGAAGTTCGGTTATAAGACAAGACTTCATTTACAACACCGACTAAAGCGTTTGATAAAAGCATTAAAGCATTAAAGTACATTGTAAAAGAAGCAATATTTATATTTTGATCCATATATTCTTTTGAAAGTAAAATGAGGATAATACAAGTTTGTAAAGAAACAATCATTTTGGTTATGATTTCAAACACAAAAGTAATTCGCATTCCTTTAAACTGAATATTTAACATGTTTGATCTAAAATTTGTGACTTTATTTTTAAACCAGGGTTGCAAATTGTTGACTCTAATTTCTTTTGCACATCCTGCATTAAAATACAAACAAGAATCTAAATACCTTCCTGTTTTATTATTGTTAGCGTCTTCTAATCGAATTTTTTGAAAAAATTTGAATTGTAAAATATTGCATATCATTTTAATGATTAAAACAAGAAAAATGATACCCAAATAAAGAATATTGATACTAGTAATTAAAACAGATAGACCTAAAATGGTTATCGTATTTGTTATAATGTTTATAAAAATATGAAATATATTGACAATGGATGTAATGTCTTTAGCTAAAGAAATTTGTGTTCGGTTTTCTGGATTTTCTAATTGATAAAAATCTAAATGTAATGCATAATTTGCTACTTCTAATTGTAATTTTTTCATCATTCTTGTTGCATATTTATCTTTAAAATAATTTAAAATTCTATTGATTGCATAAAGCAAAAATAGAAATAATCCAAAATATAAAATGGGAATTAAAATATCTATATATGGACTATTATTTTCTAATCGATCAATAAATATTTTAGGAAAATAAACGCCAAGTAATGCAATGATTGGAGAAATAAATATACTAAAAATAGATAAAATAAAATAACTAGGTCCATATCGAAATAATAATTTAATAATATGGAAGGGAAGTTTTAATTTGGATAATGGTTTATTCATTTTCTTTTTCCTCGTAATAATGGATTTGTGTCATATATAATTCATAATATCTTTTTTGGTTTATCATTAATTCATTATGGTTTCCACTTTCGATTATTGTTCCATTCTCTAAAACATAAATCTTATTGCAAAGCGCAGTAAAAGACAGGCGATGAGAGATTAAGATGGATAATTTATTGTTCGTCATGGATTGAAATTTTGTAAAAATGTCATGTTCAGCCAAAGGATCTAATGTTGATGTGGGTTCATCCATAATTAAAATCTTAGATTGCTTATATAGCGCTCTAGCAATCGCTAATTTTTGATTTTCACCACCAGAAAGTTCAATTCCATCATCATTAAGTTCTTTATATAAAACGGTATCTAATGCATAAGGTAATTTGTTTATTTTTTCAGCCAATCCGCTTTCTTGAATACATTGTTTTAATCTTTTTTCATTTTCTTTTTGATGAAATACAATATTTTCTTTTATGGAATATGCAAATATAAAATAATCTTGTAAGACAACACCAATGAAAGAGAGATATTGATGAAGAGGAATCGTTTGAATATCAATCTTATTAAGTAGTATTTTTCCTTTTGTTGGTTTATACAATCTAAGAATTAATTTGATTAAAGTTGTTTTTCCTGCGCCATTTAGGCCAATAATACCGATATTTTCATTGTTTTTAATTTCTAAATTTATATTTTTTAAAATTTCGGTGTTGCTTTCAGGATAAGTAAAAGAAACATCAACAAATGATAAAGTGAATGGTTTATTATCAAAACTGATTTCATCTAAAAGATTTGTTCGGTGAATATCTGATTTTTGATCAATAATACTTTTATATTCGTTTAAAATAGATTCATATTTCAAACTATCAAGAATTTTAAAATAACTAATGGATAATTGATCAATACAATTATTAAATAAGAATGATGCTCCAATTAAAATGGTATATTGAGAAAGCGTTATTTTTGATAAAAATACTAGATAGGTAAGATAAGCATATAGGATTATTTGTAATAATAATCTTGCAAAATCATAGAAAAATTGAATAGAATGACTTTTTTTATAAAAACAATCAGAAATTTGATAATGTTCTTGACAAATATCATTTGCTTTTTGAACAAGTAAAGGTTCTCCTTTGTTAATTCGGATATCTTTACCATATTTATAATCGGTCATTACATGGTAGATATAATCTAATTTTCTATTGCTATCTGTGATATCATTGTTAAAATTAAACGATATTTTTCTTTTTAAATAATTTAAATAAATGATAATTATTTGAATGACAAAGATAGCAATGATATACCAAGGTGACATGAATGAAAATAGAAAAATTGTGCCAATAATTTGAAAAAACTGTTGTAATAATTGCCCAATAATATCGATATAAAAAATAGTATGTCCACTCATGGAGCGTCTTTTTAAATTTAATATTTCACCATCTTGTACATAATGGTAATTAACAGTTAAAGCATCATCGACATAGTCATATTGAATTTTGTTTGTGGAAATCCTTGTTAAATAATCAATATAAAAAGTTAAGGATGTTGCAATTAAATTAATTATTAAGGGAATAAAGGAATAAAGAAAAATTGGTTGTAACAATGAAATAAGATTATTGCCATCTAAAAGCTGTTCAACAATGGTTCCTAAACCAACAACTAAAAATAAAGAACTAAAGGATAAAAAAACGCTTTTTAATAGAACAATTAAAAATATTTTTTTATTGTCTATAAATGATTGTTTTAAGAACTTCATTAGTTCTTTTATTTTCATTTTAATTTTCCTTTCTTTGTTTTTAAAGACTAAAAAATTTATAGAAGATATTGTCAAAATAATAAAAAAATTAAAGTTATCTACATTATTATCCTATCAAAGAAATTTAATTTTTGTCAAATATATTATAAAAGTCTATAAAATAAAAGGGAAAAATAAATTTATATTTTAAAATTTGCTATTTAAAGTAAGAAAAAACATTAGATTTTATGCCATAAATCTAATGTTATAACAAAAAGTATAAAATTCTATTTCTCAAAAATATAAAATTATTAAAATTGAGAAATAACAAGCCATCTAGCGATATCGTAAATTTTTATTCCTTCATAGATTGTTTCAGGATGTTTGGTTCTTGCAATGATAATTTTTGGATAAGCATCTTTAATTGATAAAAGAGGCTCAGTTTCTCTTTTAAAAGTTTTTTCATTACTTAAATCATCAGCCACTTGAATGTAGATTTTTTCATCCCTTTTGATTGCAACAAAATCAATTTCTTTTTTATATAAATAGCCAACATAAATTTCATATCCTCTACGAAGAAGTTCTAAAGCGACAATGTTTTCATAAACTCGTCCATAGTCCATATTCTTGGTCCCTAAAATTGCATACTTAAATGAATGGTCACTTAAATAATATTTATCCGAAGAAGATAGATATTTTTTACCCTTGATGTCATATCTTGGAACTTTATAAAAAGCATAGGCATTACATAAATAATTTACATAAGAACTAATCGTTTTGTTATTTGTTTCAAAATGATTTTTATTTAATGTATTAGAAATATTTCTAATGGATGTAATATTTGCAATATTATCTATTAAATAATTAGATAAGTATTCAATTAATGATTTGTTTCTAATTCTATATTTTTTAATTAAATCTCTTACGATTAAAGTTTTATAGATGCTTGAAATATACAAATATTTTTCTTCACTGGTTTGATAAACATACGATCCGGACATACCACCTTCATATACATAATGATCAAAGGCAGTATCTATATCTTCTATCGAATAATATTCTTTAAATTCTGAAAATGAAAAAGGAAAAATGTGAATTTCAAAGGTTCTTCCTGTAAATAAAGTGGCTAAATCACTACTTAATAAAAACGCATTGGGACCAGTGATATAAATATCATATTTTTCAGAAGCATGTAAACTATTGATTGCTTTTTCAAACAAGGTACACATCTGAATTTCATCAATGAATAAATAATTATTTTTATTTTTTAAATATTTGGATTCAATGTATTTTTCTAATTCTTTGTAATTGGTCAAATCTTCATATTGCGATTGATTAAAATTAATATGAATAATATTTGCGTTAGGATCATTTGATTGTAAGTATTGAATAAAAGATTCTAATAATTTTGATTTTCCACTACGTCTTACTCCTGTGATGACCTTTATATCTGGAGTACCTACAACATTTTTAAGTTTGTTTAAGTAGTTTTTTCTTTCAATTAATTTCATTGTAATCACCATTTTAATTATATCATATATTTTTTATTTCTCAAAAATATATTTTTTTAAAAATTGAGAAATAGCAAAGCTCTATTGATGTTAAAAAAGTTCTCATACATGAAAAGAAAAAAACAATCATATAATTTTTTTAAGGTGATAGTATGAAACAAATATTACTGATTTTTCTTTGTTCCCTAGGGGTTTTTTTAATTCCTAGTCCTCAAAAAAATAATGAATCAATTCCCACTGCTGCCGTTCCTATTTCTTGTTCTAGTTATGTGGTTATGGAAAAAAGCACCAATAAAGTATTAGAAAGTAAAGATATACATACGAGTAGAAGTGTTGCTAGTATTTCTAAAATTATGACCGCAATTGTTGCAATAGAAAATGTAAATCTTGAAGATATTGTAACAATACCCCAAGAAATCAATGAAGTCTATGGCAGTATGCTATATATTCATGAAAATGATCAAATTCCGATTATGGATTTACTTTATGGATTAATTTTAAGAAGTGGCAATGATGCTGCAGTAAGTATTGCCATCCATGTTGGTGGAACCATTGAAAAATTTGTAGAAATGATGAATCAAAAAGCAAAAAATTTAAATATGCAAGATTCTTTGTTTCGAAATCCTCATGGGTTAGATGAAGAAGATGGCGGAAATCTTTCATCAGCCTATGATATGGCACTTTTGCATGCTTATGCCTTAAATAACCCTGTTTATCGTCAAATCACATCTGCAAAACAATATAAAACGTATAAAAATAAGAATCGCTTATTTAATCTTTATGATTGTACAACGGGTGGAAAAACAGGATATACAAAATTAGCAAAAAGAACCTTAGTAAGTAGTGCAAAACAAGATGATTTAGAATTAGTCATTGTGACTTTAAATTGTGGGAATGATTTTGGAGTTCATAAAAGTTTATATCAATATTATTTTGCAAACTACAAAGGATTAATTGTTTTAAAAGCAGGAGAAAATTATATTGATTCCTATTGTGTAAAAGTAGAAAAAGAATATGTTTTAATGGTATCTAATGATTTAGATAATCTTTATTTAAAATATGAGATTCAAAAAAATAGTAAACAAGTGCATATTTATTTACAAGATCAATATGGTTATGTGATTGAACAAGTAACCATTGAATTATATTGTTTACCGCAAAAAAATGAATAAAAATTGAAAGAAAAGTTTAGTAGACGTTTTTTAGCGTGTAGATAAAAATACAATAAATATTAAAGATTTAAAATTAGTTAAAAATATTTTAATTTTTCTCGACAAAAAGTGATTTTATAAGACAAATTTCGAGAATTCTATTTGATTTAAAGTTCGTTTTTTTTATTTTTTTATAAAAACTTTTTTTATGCAAAAAAACAAAAAAAAAAATAAAATTGTTGTTTTTTTGCGTTTTTTATTCTTTTTATCCTAGTAAAACTAGGATTTTTTTGTATTTAAATTCAATATAACCATTCATTGTTGATGTTGAATCCTAACAAAAAGGATGAGAAAAAAAAGAAATAGAAAACATTTTTTTAAGTTTGTGAGTAAAAATGAATTCCTTTTTGCAGTTAAAGTGATGAAAACATTTTTAACAAATTTAGGAGAGCAACAATGGAAAACTTAATTGAATTAGTGATGCAGTATCAAAAAACAAATGCAGAAACAACTTTAAAAACAATTTTACAACGTCTTTATCCCATGATGAGAAAACAGCTTAAAAAGGTAAATCTTACTTTTCAAGAGGATCTTTTACAAGAAATGATCATTTTTACTTATTCAACAATTCAAAAATTTAAGATTGACTTAGAAAAAAGCACTTTAGAAATTAACCAAAAACAATTTCTTAAATTTTTAAAAACATATTATACAAAAGTGATTCCTCAATTTTATCAAAAACACAAAAATTCTTTTCAATATGAAATAAGCGATAGGCTATTTGATTTTTCTTGTTATCCTATAGAAAGCTCTTTTCACTTATCGTTAGAAGAAATATTGTTAGAACATCATGTTACTCCACAAGAAATTCAATTTTTAACAACCTTTATTGATAAAAACCAATTATTGACTCAAAAAGAAGTTGCTCAAAAATTAGGGTATAGTCAACAAAAAGTTTCTCGAATTTTGAATCAAATTAAACAAAAATATAAAAATAAAAAAATTTGTGAGTAAAAATAAAGTCTTTTTGACAGTTAAATAAGTGAAAAGAGAAGAAAGGAGGGAAAAGAATGAGTGAAATCAGTATAGCCATCAGTGTGGTTGGACTGATGGGATCTATCTCAAGTATTTTATTTGCTTATCTAGCATTTAAAAGAAACGAAAAAAAAGATCACAAAGAAGCAGGAGCAACAAAAGGGCAACTCCAAGCCGACATTCAATATATCGTTAAAACACTTGCTAAATTAGAAAAAGAATTTAGCAAACTAGATGATCGTGATCGACAAATGCTAGAACGATTAGCAAAAGTAGAGCAAAGTCTAAAAATCAACCAAAGAGAATAAAAGGGAGGTGGTGAGATAATGGAATTTGCTAGTGTACCCATCATTGTGATTTGTTGCTATGTAATAGCAGAAATTTACAAAGCGATATTTAAAAAGAAAAAAGAAGCCTATCAATATATTCCCTGTATTAGTGCGGGAATCGGTGGAATATTAGGCATCATCATCTATTTAACACAACCAGAGATGATTTTAGAAGCTTCAAATATTTGGATTGCATTAGGAATTGGAATTGTTAGTGGCGCTAGTGCTACTGGAACCAATCAAATTATAAAGCAACTTTTTAAAAACACCAAAGAAGAACAAGTTCAAAAAGAAGGTGAAATCTAAATGTTAGTTAGTAAAGAAATCGATATAAAATGCTATTATCGATTTATTGAATTTACATCAAAACTGATTGGAATTCAATTACCACATGAGCGATTTAAAAGAATTGCGATGGATGATTATAAAGCAGAATCAAAACAAGAAGTTAAAGTTAAACGATTAGCAAACGCTTATTTATATCTTTTAAATAATATTCAGCAAAGTTTTACAAAAGAACTTCTTGAACACACTTATATTTTATTAACAAATAAACGATTAAATAAAAATAAAATTCAAAATATATTAACAGAATTTTATAAAAACTATGATGAAAGTGGCAATTATTTAGCGGCCTATCTTCATTTGGTTATTCTTGAACAAATTAAGATACAATCTATAGAATTTGCTTTGATGATAAGTAATTATATTATGTTAAAAAAAGGAAGATTTCCGATTATTCTTTATTCAACAGAACATAAAATTTATAAAACAACAATACAAAGAAAAAATTTAGAAAAGTTAATATTTATTTTTCATCAATTAGAACATAAAAAACTTTCCCATTCTATGTTAACAGAATGGGATAAACAAGAAATCATTGAAAAAATTAAAAGTTTAAAAAGTCAGTTAAAAGTCAAATACAAAATAAAAAAATTTTATTTATATGGATCCTATGCAAAAGAAAAAGTAACATTGTCAAGCGATTTAGACTTTTTAGTTATTTTTAATGAAGATTTAATACCTACAGAAAAAGGTTTTCTTTTAAAACAATTAAAAGAGGATCTACAAGCCCAAATGAATATCAAAATTGACTTATTAGATTTTAGTCATGCATTAAAATTTTTAGATATTTGTGAAATGGAAAATATCGTTACTTTAATATAAAAGGAGGAAAACAAAATGATAAAAATATTTAGTAACAAAACAACAACACAAAAAATTACAATACAATCCAAATTTTTAAAAAACAAAACAACAATTCTTAATCCTAATTCTTCAAACAAAGTTAATGACGTCAAAAGTGATACTTTACTTTTTGTTCAAATTCATGTGCAAGGTTTAAAAAGCAGTGAAAAAATTAGAAATTTGCAATTAGGAATAGCATATGAAAATACGGCTAAAACAGCGACTTTAAAAATGATAAATTGCGATATTTCTGATTTTAATGACAGTACAATTAAAAACTTTGCAGCAAACCTATCAGGAGAAGAAATTGTAGAAGACACACAAATTTTAAATGGAAATGATCATTCATTAAATGAAGGAATCCAAGTTGTCCGCTTCGACTTAACATCTTTAGTTAAAAATTTACAAGAAGAAAATGTAAGTTTTACTTTTGTCATTTCAAACAATCAAACACTAAACGGATTATCAATCTATGATCCACAAAAATTATCAGAAGAAATAGAGTGTTGTCAAGCAACAATGGTTTATCTAGAAGGATTATCCTCAGCTTATAAATATGATGAACATGAAATTGAAGATACAGGCAAAAGTTATGTTAATTTGTATACGCAAAAATTAATCCATACTTTTAATGGTCTTTCAACATGGAGTAAAAAAGCACCTATTACTTATTATCCAATTTATAGTAGCCAATTCCCTGTTTCAGAAAGTAATTTTGATTTATCATTAACTGCAAATTTTCAATATAAAATTGATGATAGAGAGGACGAAATTGTCATAGAAGATGCTACAGGAGCAGGAAGATATTATTATTCAATCAGTCCTACAAGTGACAAAGGGAAAGCTTTGCTAAAAAATTACAATAGAGAGATATTACTTTCTGGTGAATCTTTGTATTATTGTGATTATGACCAATCATCCCTTTGCTTTGAAAGAACCGAAAGATATTCCATGGCTGAATTATGGGATCAAAAAGGAAATTTAATGCAATTCCAAATAATGTTAGATAATTTTACAAAATTAATTTGTATAAAATACAAAGATGGAGATATAATCAATTTTTATTGGTCAGGAAATAAATTAGAAAAAATAGTTAATAGTGATAATGAAGAAGTTCATTTAACTTATAATTCTATCAATTTTTTAGTTAAAGTAGATTTTATTTCACAACATCGCTTTATTCAATTCGATTATTTTACTCAAGAAAACAAAATCATGATGACAACTTATGCTTATGAAGAAAATTCTACTTCAACAACAAAACTAAAAGAAATAGAAATCAATTATCAATCAAACTATTTATCAAAGGTCATTGATAAAATATCAGGATATCAATTAAATTATCAATTTCAAAACAAATTAGTTCAAAGAGTTACGGCTTTAAATGCAAACAATGAAACCATTTATTATATGAACTATATATCCGATGATGAAGTAACTTCAGTTACTACTCACGACAATAAAAAATATTACTATTATTTTGATACTTCTGGAAGTTGTAAATTAGAAATGGATGACCAAGGAAGATCCATTACTTATAATTACGAGGAATTAGAAAATGGAGAACCAAAGCGCTTAACAAGTGTTTCTAAATTACAAACAAATGCGCGTAATTTCATTGAAAATCATAGTTTTGAAAATGAAATTGAATTATTTAATTCTTCTTCATTGGGTTGGAAAAAACAAGGAGATAGTCTTTCAAAAATAAAAGTGATTTCTGAAGGACTTTATGGTGAAAAATGCTTGTTTATTGATAAACACGAAAATGAAACGATTACCATTAGTCAAAATATTGTTTTAGATTCTGGAACATATATTTTAAAAGGATTTGTAAAACATCAAGCGAAAAATACAAACGAATCCATTGTTAATGGAAATATAAAAATGAAAATTAGTGGAACATACATTATATTAGAAAGAGAAGAACATGGAATGATAATGGTTCCTGTACCAAAAACGTATTCATTTTCTGGTGAAACGACACAAACATCAGGTAATATTGATTGGACAAAATTTGCAACAACGGCTATTCAAATTCCCTCTGGAGCTATCAATATCCAATGTAAAGTAGAAATGATTTTTTCTGGTATAGCTAGTGAAATTTATATTGATGAATTACAACTTAGTCCTATGAGTCAAAGTTCAAGATACAATTTAATTGAAAACGGATATATGGATTTTGTTGAAAATTCGCTTCCAAAAGGATGGAACTTTGAAAATTTAGAAGAGGAAGATCAAATTACGACATTAAATGATAATGATGAACACGCTTCTGTTTTAGGAAAAAAAGCAATGAAGTTTGCTGCAGGAAATATAGAAAACGAATCGACAAAACAATTTAAAATTAAAAAAATGTATAAAACCATTTCTTGCAATGGCTTATCAGGTGAATCATTTATATTTAGTGTGTTTGCTAAAGCATATACAAGTTTAGGTAATGTTTTTCAATCTTTTGTAAAATTTTATTATAGCGATAGAACCCCTAAAACTTATTATTTTCAATTTGATAATCACTTTAAACATTGGCAAGTATTAACAAGATCAATTGTTGCAGAATATAATTTTGATAAAATTGAAGTGGGCATTGAATATTGTGGTGGAAATGAAGCATTATTTGACGCTTTCCAACTTTATAAAGATTCCTATGGTTTGTACTATAATTATGATAAAGTAGGCAATATTACTGAAGTCATTAATGGCGAAGGAACAAGTATGAGAATTCATTATGATGAAAATAATAAAGTGCAAGAGATTCATTCTCAAGATGGTGGAATGCTACGCTATCAATATGATAGCAAAGGACGCCTTTCACAAATTAATGATTTATCCGGAAATATAATGGATGTTGTATATGACGAAAATGATTTTATAAAAAGTACGACATTAACGACTGCCGATGGTGAAAAAATCATTCAAAGTCAAACGAATGATATTTGGGGAAATGTTTTATCTTCTACAGATCCTTATGGTAAAATTACCCAAATGGGAATAAATAATCTAAACCAAATGATTTCTATTACCCAACCAAATGGCTTTAAACAAGAAGTAGAGTATAACCAAGATGATTCCATAGCTTATTTGAAAGCTGTTTTAAATAATATTACTCATTTTAATCATTTCACATATGATGAGCAAAAATTGGTAAAATCCATTGCTAGTCAAAATGGCTCAAAATATGATATGACCTATGATAATTTTGGTCATTTAATCAAAGTGACATTAAATGGTACAACCGTTAATCAATGGAATTATAATGAAATGAAAAAGGGCATTAACAAAGGCTTACTTAGTCGTAAACAATATGGAAATGAAGGAGATTATTTTGATTTTGACTATGACGATCAGGGTCAACTCATTGCTGTAAAATTAAATAATGATCCAATTATTCAATATCGTTATGATGAAGATGGTCAAATTGTTGAAATTAAAGATATAAGAAACAATATTGTTAAATATTTCACTTATGATCTAAATGGAAATATCACAAAAGTGTTAAAAAATGATGATTTAATGTCTTCTTATGCCTATGACCATTTTAATCATTTGCAAAAAGCAACTTATATTTTTAATCAAAACAATAAAAAATTACATAGAAGTTATGATTACGAATACGATTATGAAACAAATGAATACACAAAAGAAGGATATTTCAATCGTATTGGAAAAATATTCCAAGATGAAATTGTTCTTGGCGGAATGAAAACAAATGGCATCTATGGAGCCAAAAATTCATTTAAAACTTGTTCTCAAGAGTATGATAAAAATCTAAAAATGAATGTCTATACATTTGAAGACAAGTATGATTATATTTGGTATGAAATGGATACATTTAATTCAAATCGAACCAGTGGTTATTCAGCCGGTAATGTCTTTAATTTAAATGCTTGGCAAAAAAGATTTGTTTACAATAAAACATTTTATATGTGGATGAAGCCAATGGGTACTTATGAATCCATTGTGTTATTTAAATTTTTAAATGTCTATCAAGATGATGTAACGATTCTTTCTAGTTTAAATGTTACAAGTGATGGAAAAATTGGTTATCAAGCTGATGGAGAAACAAATTACTATATGATATCCAATCAAAAACTAAAATTAAACGAATGGAATTTAGTGGGTATTAAGTTTTTCAAAAAGAACAATGAAACAAAAGCAAAATGCGTTGTTTTTATCAATGATGATTGGAGTAATGAAACCATCATTGAAGAACCTATTCATCAATTTAACCGTCTATTGATTGGACATCAATATACAGAATTTACAGGGGTTCAATCTTTAAGTGCAAATGATGGCGTTATCAATCGAGATTTAAATCTTAAATTCAATATTTGTATGATGTCATTTGGCGCTTATGATTATCGTGCAATAGACATACAAAGCATTTATAAACAAGGATTAAAATATTTTGTATCAAATGGAATTACAAAAAGTAGTGCTGTATCCTACTATCACTATAATGTTTACAAAGACTTTGATGTCATTTCATTAAATGGAAGTTTAGAATCTACCTATGGGCTTAAACCTGTTTTACTTCAAGAAACAGATCCTTCCTTTAAAGTAGAAAAAGCTAGAATTTTCAAATATGATGAGGCATTAAAACGACATGTTTATGGTGCATTTTCAGAATCCGAAAGTCTTTCCCCAGGCAATCAATCTGCATTGGGTTATCAATTTCCTTTAAAAAATCAAGGAGCACTATCTTTGAGATTTAAATTAGAACCAAGTTCTTCTAATAATAATCGAACCATTTTTACATGCAACATTGGAAGTACGATAAGGCTTCGTATGGTTGTTTTACCAACAAACCATTTAAGAATTATTGTTTTTAGCAAATATTTTTTAAATTGTGATAAAGTGTTAGAATTAAATCGTTGGTATCATACAACTGTTTTTTTCCAAGATAATCAAATTAGTGTTTACATTGATGGAGAACTTCTTCATACAGAAACTGTTGAAAATTCCATCAATATAGATCAATGTACAACCTATTTTGGTATAGACAATGAATATTTGAATCCTTTAAATGGATGTTTAGAAATGATTGCTTATACAGATAAACTCTCAACCAATCAGCAAATCGTTGCGCAAGATTTATATGAGAAAGGAAAACCAATTGTCATCAGAAATGAAATGGACTCTTTAGGAAGAGTGAAGAAAAAAGTAATTGATGTCAATCAAAACGCTTTAGAAACCTCTTATACTTACAATCACTATCAAATTACAAAAGAAGAACAATTTGATGGAACAAGTATAGAATATACTTATGATTCAATGGGTTATATCTCTTCAAAAACGACAAAAAAAGAAAATGTAGTACAATCTATAGAAAATTATGAATATGATTTATTGGGGCGTTTGATTCAAGAAACAAAATCCAATGGTGAAGTAGAATCATTTAGTTATGATACAAATGGAAATATAAAAACGCATCAAGTAACTAAAAATAATACTCTTTTAACCAATGAAGAATATCTTTATGATGCTATAGAAAAAGATCGTTTAAATGCGATTTTAAACAAACTTAATAACACTCAAACAACAACCTTTACTTACGATAATTCTTATAAAGGAGCCCCTACAAAAATTGTTCAAAATGGCACATCCTACAATTTAACTTGGGAAGGCTCTCGCTTAACAAAAGTGAATGATGTTACCTACAAATATAATGAAGAAGGTATCCGAATTAAAAAATCAGCATCGAATTTTATAACGACTTTTGAAGTAAAAAATGGTAGAGTCCTTTCAATGGATTATAGTAATCCAGGAGTTGGATTCACAATGATTTTCAATTATGACGTAAATGGAGAACTTATTGGTGTATCTGTAGATAACAAAGAATTCTTTTATATCAAAGATTTAACAGGGACTATCATAAAAATAGTTGATGAAAATGGGTATAATATTGTAGAATATAGTTATGATGCATGGGGAAAGATAATAAGTAAAAAAAGTTATGCAGATTGTGCTGTTTCTTTTTACAACCCATTTGTATATAAGAGTTATCTATATGATTCTGAAACAGGTTGGTATTATTTAAATTCTAGGTATTATGATCCCGAGTTACATCGTTTTATTTCTCAAGATTCAATTGATTATTTGAATTTGAATTCTATTAATGGATTGAATTTATATTGCTATTGTGGAAATAATCCTATAATGTATTACGATCCTAGTGGACATTTACCATGGTTATTTATTGCGGTTGTAGCTACGGTATTGTTGTTTACTCCAATTGGTGGAACTACACTTCAAGTAATTATTTCATCTCTTAGTTATGTAGGAATGGCAATTGCTGCCATATTTGATGAAGATATCAGAAATGATATGAATGCAATCAAATGGAATCCATTCAATACAGATGAACTTTCAACATTGAATTCTAATAAAGTGTCATTTTATAAAGGGGTTCCTGTATTTAGAAAAACTAGTGGTCGTTCTGGATCATTTGGAGTAATATCATTAACTAAAAAGAGCACAGTAGATGATTTGCGCCATGAAAGAGGGCATAACTGGCAATTAATGATGATGGGAATTGGGACTTTTGGTTTTACTATAGGAATTCCTTCCCCCGCCAATCTTGGTCCGTGGGCTAAACAAGAGAATTATTATGGAGCACCTTGGGAAACAATGGCAGATATATTAGGTGGAGTAGAGGGAAGAACACATAACAGTAAAGAAATAATGAATGCATGGTTTTATTATGCTATTAGTATGTCTTGTTTCCCATTTACTGCGTTATATTGGTTTTAATTAATCAAGATAGAGGTGAAAGTATGAAAAAAATACACGTTATTCTTTTAAGTATGATTGTATTATTGTTGTGTGGCTGCGCTATTGATCCTGCTACTTATTATTTTGATGCGGATGATATAAAAAATCAAGCAACAAAAATCCAATTAGTAATATGCGAAAATAATAATCCAGTTATTGTTGATGTTAAGGAAGATACAGTTTTGCTTTTTGATATTGATAATGTTAGAATTATTGAAACGTTAGAACAAGAAAAAATTGATGATTTTGCTTATGAATTATCTACTATTACTTTTCATAAAGAAATGGAAAGTGTAAATTCACCGGTTGGTTATACCGTTTTAATATATATGCAAAATCAAGAAATAATAGTTTTATCATGCACGATTATCAATGGTATTGGATATGGAATGGTAGCTGTTTTTTCAAATGATGGGAATTTTATTAGACATATTGCTCAATTTGCAGATGAACCAAAATTTAAAAGATTGTTAACTAATTATTTTGTGAATTTTAATCCATCTTAAGTTTTAGAAAGAATATAGGAAGAATAATATTTCTCCAAGTGTTCAATATATGCAAATTATAGATTACTTTCATCACAAAAGCATTTAAAAAAATGGAGGGATAATCATGGAACTAAAAATTTATCAAGGAAGATACACTGCATTTCTTTATAGTTTTATTGTAGTTTTATTATTTGGATATTTTTTCATGTTTATTGCACTTTATCGTATAATGCAAACTATAAATATTTTACCAATAATCATTATTTGTGAAGCAATTATCGTTTATATTATGTGTTTTTTAACTTTAAAAATCATTTTAAGTGTTAAGTTAAATGCTAACGAAATTACCATCAAAGGACAACATCTTTGCTTTATGCCAAAATCTTTTACTATTCATCCTGCTGATATTTTACAAGTAAGAGAAGGAAAGGGAATTGATGAATACTTCTTTAAGAATAATTCTTTCCTAACGATGTATCCTAAATATATTAAACAACCTTTTATTTATTTTGATATGAAGGATGGAAAAACCTACCCTTTATGGATTAAACATTTTTCTAAAAGAGAAATAAAAAATATAATAGATCTTACAAATCACTTTATTCAAGTAAATTCTACTAAAAATATATAATATTTAATAAAAAC
>UMCV01040496.1_pt1 | contig 31022 bp, 18 predicted proteins | sample 1964311 | NCBI WGS metagenome assembly UMCV01 (sample SAMEA4835976, study PRJEB28245) | human gut metagenome | biome: gut microbiome; material: fecal sample | place: Denmark | collected 2008 | reverse complement strand
CGGGGCTCCTTTCTTTGTGTGCACTAGGGCCGCCTTGGCCGCGCCCGCCGGGATGCCGTCCGCCTCACCAGCGGCACGCCCACTCTGCCAGTGCGGCGGCTTTCTAAGGGTGTCGCCGTTGCGTCTCTGTGCTGTCCAGTCCGTTTCCCCAACCGTCTCATAATCATTAGTTGGGGCTCCACCCTTTGATGTTCAGTCGCTTACGGAATGCTGCTAGTCAAATCTGACTGGCAGCATTTTGCTGTTTCCTGTCTTTCACACGTTTACTGATCACGCCTTAATTAACTTTGTATCCACGTTTACATACACGTTTCCTTACGTGCAGCCTCTCTGTCTTACTATCAACTCTATAGGCTATGTACGCTTGCCGATGTATATAAATTGCATGCAAATTATTCACCCATAAATAATTAATGCTATGTTGAAAATCTCTAAGGACGGAGTCTCCGTCATAGCTGTGCTTGACAGGCGCAGAGCAAAGAAATCAGGTGTGTTCCCAGTCAAGATTGAGGTTGTTTACAACCGTATCCAAAAGTACTACCCAACAGGAGTCGATCTCCCTGCCTCAGAGTGGAAACGGATATCCTACTCTAAGCGCATGCCCGATTGCCACGCTGACATCATCACGAAATTCAATCAGATAAGCGCCGAAGTTGAAGCTTTACTTGAGAAAGGTGCGTTTTCATTTGAGACTTTGGAGGCCAGATTAGGTAAACCCGTTGACAAGACGTTAAACGCAGCGCTTGAGTCAATGATGGACAAATTTCAAGCTGAGGGGAGGATAAACTCCTACTATCGCTGCCGTACGACTCTGAAAAATGTAGAACGGTTCGCCGGTAAGGAAATCTTGTTCAGTAAGTTGTCTGTTTCATGGTTTAACGCTTTCGAGAGTTTCCTCAAGAAGGAGAACAAGGCGATGACCACAATCTGCATCTACATGAAAACCCTCCGTTGTGTTATGAACGATGCCGCGGCCGCTGGCTTGGTCAAGGAATCAATGTTTCCGTTCGGCCGTGGCAAGTACATAATTCCCAAAGGCAGTTCCAGAAGCCTCGCCCTCTCGTACGATCATATTCGTAAAATAGTCGCCTACAAAGGCACCGCGTCCAGGGAGCGCTACCGCGACCTATGGCTCTTCTCCTACCTTTGCAACGGCATCAATTTCCGCGACATGCTATTCCTTAAATATAAGAATATAATAGACGGTGAGATTTGTTTCCTTCGCTCCAAGACTGCTCGTGCCTATGGCGGATCAAAGATTATCCGTGCCGTGATCACTCCTGAGATGATGGACATTCTCCGCCGCTGGGGCAATCCATACGACGGCAATCCTGAAACCCTCCTGTTTGACTATGCCGAAGGTGCCACCGACATGCTTTCCATCTCCAACACCGTCCGTAAAGTCATCAGCATGTGCAACAACGCCTTGAAGAAAATAGCCGAGGAGTTGGGAATACCACCGTTCACAACCTATTCAGCCAGACACAGTTTCGCCACAGTTCTCCTTCGTCAGGGCGTGGATCTCACATTTATCTCGGAATCTCTCGGCCACTCCAGTCTCTTGGTCACCGAGCACTATCTTGGCGGTTCAGACCGTCTGGACAGAATGCGCAACGCCCGTCTCCTGACCAATTTCTAGAATATCTCATTCTTGCCTCGCTGAGCCAAACAAGTCTAACCCTTACATAAACATAATGATTGAGGCCGTTGGCTTCTCCGCCACCGGCCTCTTTTTTTGCAGTCGCTCGTTGATTGGAATGCCGAGAACCACCATTCCCTTGTTTGGTAGTCTGCCGCGTTTTGTTCCAGACAACCTGTTATTATACTAAGATATTCCAGACTCCATTACGCTTCGCGCCGTCTCTCTGGATTATCCCTTTGCTTTTAAGGCTTGACAGGATGCGCTCGGCTTGTCTGGGTTTCAGTCCTATCTTATCCGATAATTTGACCGCCGTGATCCGCCTGTCTGCCCTTATGAACCCTAACGCTTGAATCTCACTCTCGCTGAGGTTGTACTCAGCACCGATTTCATAGAGAGATTTCCCTTGGTGCTCCATGAGAGTGTCAAGTATCTCTTGAAGCATAAAATCAATGAATGGCTGGCAGTCCCCCTTTGACGAACTTTGGGATATTGCCTGATAATAGTCATGCTGGTGCGAATAGACCATATTCTCAACCGGAAGGTGTTCGAATATCGGGTTTATCTTCCCGAGAATGAGTGATTGCCATAGTCTCCCAGTCCTGCCGTTGCCGTCCGAGAATGGGTGGATGAATTCAAACTCATAATGGAATACACAACTTCGTATAAGTAGATGATCGGACGATGACCGCAGCCACTCGAACAAATCATCCATCAAATCCTTTACCCTTTCAGCCGGCGGTGCGATGTGTATGATATTCGTTCCATCAAAGACTCCCACACCATTTTTCCTGAATATTCCGGCATCATCAAGCAGGCCGCACATCATTGTATAATGAGCCTTTAGAAGATCCTCTATCGAAAATGGGTTGAGTGTGTTGTATAATTCGTATGTTTTGAGAGCGTTCTTTACTTCAAGAATCTGCCTTTGCGGGGCGATTACTGTTTTCCCCTCCAGGATAGCTGTCACATCGCCTTCCGAAAGAGTATTGCCTTCAATCGCCAATGAAGAATGCACCGTCTTCACGCGATTCGCTTTTCGCAACCTTAACGAATCACTTTGCTCCATTCGTATCGAATAGCGCTCTATTTGTGCGGAGATCTCCGCTATGAGATTGATGGCTTTTGCGGAGACTGTGAAAGGTGGAGTGTACATTTGTTCCCGTGTTATTCCGTCATTTATTCCGTCATTTATTCCGTCATCCACTTCATCGGTCATGGCGTCCGTTATGATAGACGTCTATTTATCAGTCGGTCTCTGGCTACTGCACCGCACAGAGCCTACCGAAGTGTTGAAGAGCCTGACACCTCCAAAGGTAGTGAATAATTCCGTCATTTCCGCATGCAAAGTGCATGTCGGAGGCGGGTTTTGCTTATGAATATGTCCGTTCCGGAAGCTTGTGACGTGGATTCCCGTGAGAAATGGGATGTCACTCTTAGTAATAAATATGTTTTACGGCACCCACCAAGGTGGTACTCCATAACACAACGACAAATATATGGGTTTAATTTTTCATAAACAAGTTTTTTCGTCAAGAAATCGCAAAAAAAAGCTCAAAAAACATTTATTACTAAGAGGAACAATGAGAGCAAAATAGGGCAAAGATTGCCCGCTTATTTAAAAAAGACCATAAACAATAAAGTTATTTTATTCTTTTATTTTATTTTTTTGTTATGAACAAAAAGTTGATCAATTCTTTCCTGCTTGGAGCCACATTGGTTCTCTCAGCGGGTGCTTTCGTGTCCTGTCAGGACTATGGAAGCGACATCAACGACCTTACCGATCGCGTGAGTGCAGTCGAGAAGGTGTCTAAGGAATTGCAGGCCCTCATTCAGAAGGGGTCTGTGATCACTAATGTGGAGTCTAGCGCGAAAGGTGTCAAAGTGACATTGAGCAGCGGCGAGACATTCGAGATTACCAACGGTACCAATGGCGCCGATGGTAAGGATGGTAAAGACGGCTCCGCCGGTAAGGATGGCAAGCCGGGAAGCGTGGTGACAATCGGTTCGGATGGTTACTGGTACATTGATGGTGTCAAGACCGAGTACAAGGCCCAGGGTGAGAAGGGCGAAAAAGGTGACCAAGGTGAGACCGGCCCCCAGGGACCTCAAGGCCCGAAAGGCGAGGATGGCAAGGATGCCACTGGCATCTACTACTATCCTGGCACAGAAGGCGCTGAGAAGGGTTTCTGGGTAAAGGTTACCGTTGTCGGAGACAATGAGACAAAGGAAGTGACCACCTTGAGGTGGGCTCCAAAGGAGGAAGACCGCATTGGAGTTGTTTGGACTGACGGCCAGCTTAAGCTGACTAACGTCAAGGGTTATGATGGTACTCTTACGATTGACCTTAATACCTATCTTAAGGCTCTTGTCTTTAAGCCGGAGATGGTGCTTGACGGTCAGAACGCGATGGAGTACATCTACATCCCTTACGAGCCGATGACCTTGGGTCCTAAGGAGGAAGGTTTGAAGCATGCCCACATGCGTCACACCGCTGCTGGCTGGACCACGGTTGAGAATACCTATTCCGTAGGTGCCACGACAAGTCATGAGGGTCTTGCTTATCTTAACCCTACCTATGACAAGCTTTACAGCCTTGATCCTTCAAACGCGATTGTGCCTGATTACACACAGAGGAATCTCGGGACAGTGTCGCAGGATCCTGATTTCGTGAAGACAAGAGTTGCTTCCGTGCCTAACTATGCGACCAATCCTGCCGCTTCCAAGCCTACAGCAACTTTCCTTGATGTGAAGGACGGCATCATGCATGTCGGCATCACTATGCAAGGTGAAAAGGTAATGACTCAGGAAGAGGCCAGCCCTTATCATGCCTTCGATTTCTATCCTCACGAGAAAGACAACGGCAAGATTACTGACCTCGCCGTCACCGCTCCGTTGGGAGAGGGCAAGGAGACAATCACCTCGACCTGGGCTTCTGTCTATGCCTCTCAGATGGTGTTCGAGAGCCTTGCCTACACCACTTTTGCCAAGCAGTACACCTACATTGACCCTGAGCATGAGTACTCTTCCTGGAAGTGGGACGCCACCAAGAAGAAATTCGTACAGAACACAAGTGAGCCGGGCAAGCTTCTTGGCTATGGTGATGATCCTCACAAGGCTCCGGTGGAAGGCGGTATGCATCTTTATCATAGTGTTCACGAGGCCGCTCAGATGGTGGCCACTCTTGAACTTCAGTACGACAGCGAGGTGGGTATCAACCTTAACAAACTCGTTGAAGCTGATGTCATCTTCAACTCCTGCCGCTCTTGGAATGACCGCAAGATCAAGACTCGCACCGAGGCTCAGCTTAAGGAGCTTGGAATGAAGTTCAATTTTGTTCAGGTTCCGTTCGCTGTAGGTGAGAATGGCACCGAGCAGACCCAGAACCATAGCATTCTCGACAAGAGGGCTGATGGTACTTACATCGTTGCCTGTGGCGTCAAGTCCAACAGTGACACCAATCCTGTGGCTTGCGAGCCGGATCCAAGCAAGGTGGGTAAGAACGCTCCGAAGTCTATCGTCGGCAGGACTCCGCTCATCCGAGTTGAACTTAAGGACACTGTCAACAACAAGATCGTCGAGGAAGGTTACATCAAGTTCATCATAGTTGAGCCTGAGAGACCTATCATCACCAAGGTATTCGACCTGGGCTACTTCTACTACAAGTGTACAGAGCAGTTCCAGCCAACCACTTGGCACGCCATAGAGCAGAAAGTCCTTGACGAAGCTGTTGACATGGGTAAGGAGACTTTCAATGTTCTCTATGAGGCTGTGAAGTACCCGCACGTGATTGATCTGTCTGACATCGATTTGCCGATTGACCCTAATGATCCTATCTTTGAGTTCGCTCAGTGGGTTCCAACAGGTAAAGTCGACATTTATGGTCAGCCAATATTCAAGCTTGCTGACAAGAAGATTGGTCATATCTTTGAGTACAAGGAGCCTGATTCCGAGACAACCAACATGTTTGGTATTTACCTCGGTCGCGAAGACTTCGTGAACTGTGTGAACGACAAGACATATCCTGTTGTTGAGGAGGTAAGGTACATTAAGTTCATCCCAAGGAAGGGTCTGGGCAACACCAACTTCAACCGTGAGCCAGTCTATCTCCCGGTAAAGATTACATTCGCTTATCCTAAGGGTGTGATGGCCAACAAGATACCTAAGTACTGGTATGCTGACAACAGTTTCAACCCTGCCAATGATGTCCTTGACAAGGATAAGCTTAAAAACATCCACGGTAACGTCGAGGCTCCTGGCAACGAGGCTGACCTTAAGGTAGGTGCTGCTGACTTCGAGGTTTATCTTGACGAGCGTTTCGCTAAGACCACAACTGGTCATACTCATAGCGCTCAGTGGACTGCTGATGCTTGGAAGCCTGGATACTTCTGCTTCTATGACGAGACTAACACTTGCAACGACAAGCCTGAGAACGCTCCTTCATTCAGCATTGATCCTGAAGCGTTCAGCCCGGCTCAGACTTGGAACATTAAGAAGAACTTCCCTTCATTCGTTCAGGAAGATCTCGTTTACCTCTACTACTTCACTCTTGGTAACGTCAAGACTGTAAAGGGTGTGAGCGGCAAAGAGTATAAGCTTTCTGTTGACAATGCTGTTGCCAACTCTCCAGTGATGCTTTACACTGATCCTGCGAAGTATGAGTACAAGAACACGGTTCTGTATGCTAATGGAACGAAGATCGCTGAGATTAAGTACCAGTACAACGCCACTGAGTATGGTGCTTCCGCTACTCGTGAGCACGAGGCCAAACTCGTGGTTCTGAACAACGAGGTCACCAAGGATCTCATCAACATCCCTGAAGGAAAGGCAAGTCTTGCCACCGCTGATTCTGAGGCTGTTGTCAAGTTCTTCGAGGACACCTTCGATGTTGAACTTGGTGTGGCTGTCTTCAATGAGGAGTGTGGCGCTTACCTGCCGCTTGCTGACAACACATTCAAGGCTGAGCTCCTGAAGCCTGTTTATGTTGAGCCACTTGGACCTATCACTTTCACTGACGCTCTTGACAATGGTGGAAACAAGGTCGCTCTTTATGACCTCGTTAAGTTCTATGACTGGAGAGCCGCTGCCGGTGACAAGGGTGCTTATGTATTCTCATCTCATACACCTGTCGATCTCTACAAGTACTATGTAGTTGACCTTATTACTGTTAACCCTGAGGAGATTATGACTGACCTTTCCGGTGAGTTCAAGACTCTGAAGGAGTACAGCAACGGTGTTGAGTTCCAGGTATACGACAGCAAGAACAATCGTCTCGACGATGGTAAGGTTGTTGACCCTGCACATAAGTGTACACCTGGTAAGGCCAAGGCTAACTATGATTACCTCTGGTACTCTAACAACACCGCAACTGTTGTTAACTTCAACATCAAGGTTCCTGTAAGAATCCACCATAAGTGGAGCCAGAACGACCTGATCGTTTGGGTTGAGGGTACTGTTAACAGAACTGTAGGCAACTAATCGCTGATTTCTGATTAATCTATAATAAATTTCCCCGGTTTGCGAAAACGAGCCGGGGATTTTTTTCTTAGAAGACCGTGACTTCCATACTAATAAACACTCCATAAGAGCAGATGACGAGAAAATTTATGTTGATCTGGCTATTCACGCTTGTCTTTGCGACTGTCGCATCCGGAACCGACCGTAAGGATGACCGGCATCTTGTTCGTTCCATCAATTCTGTTTCCGCTGGCTTCACTCCCGAATGGAATGTGCGGATTTTGGGAGGAGGTGCCTATTCGTTGGGTGAGGCCGATTTCGCCGATCTACTCTCTCCTGCGGCTCAGTTGTCTGTCGGATGCAGGTTCGACCAGATGTTAGGAGCGAGAATCTCTTTCAGCGGCTGGCAGGCCAAAGGCAGGTACAACTATCCTTACCTTGATTATCAATGGAATTATGTGCTTTCGAGTGCTGAGATCGTCTTTGATCTGATGTCGTTGTTTGGAGGCTGGCATCGAGATCGCCTACTGAGTGTCAATCTGTTCGCTGGCGGTGGCGCCGCGGCTGGTTTCAGGAACATCGAGGCCGCCCGTATGCTCAGGAATAACGAGACTTTCTATGGCTTCGAGAAGCTGTGGACCGGTACTAAGATTTTCTGGGGTGCCCGTGGTGGCCTTGAATTTGATCTGCGTCTTTCGCACTGTCTCTCACTCTGTCTTGAGACAAACGTGATAATGTTCCCTGATGAATTCAACTCTAAGGTAGGTAAGGATGACCCTTTCGACTGGCAATTCAACTGTCTTGTGGGATTTAAATTCAGTTTTGGCCGATAAGGCAGCGCCTGCCGAACCATTCTATTAATATTATTTCAATTATTCTTTAATTATATGAGAAATTATTTCAAGTCGGGCTTCCGCTTCGTCACCGCCGCATTCATTACTTTGTCGGCGTTGGTGTCGTGTACCGACTATCAGGACGAGATCAACAATCTCGGCAAACTCTATGAAGACCACGAGCAGCGCCTTAAGAACCTCGAGACGTTGACTGATGATTTTAGTTCGCAACTTAAGAGTCTGGCTGCCCTTGTCAATGCTATGGAGGGAGGAGACTACATCAAGTCTGTTGTCCCTGTTGAGAATGGCTACACAATCTATTTCAACAAACAGTCTCCGGTCACCATCACCAATGGTAAGAATGGCAGTGATGGCGCTGACGGGAAAACGCCTGATGTCTCGATCAGGAAGGACGCTGATGGATTTTACTATTGGACTTTGAACGGAGAGTGGATCTTGTCCGGTGGTCAGAAAGTCCGAGCCAATGGTGTTGACGGAGAGAAGGGCGACAAGGGCGATAAGGGTGACCAGGGGGATAAAGGTGATAAGGGCGACAAAGGTGATTCCGGGACTGTCGGTGCCGTCCCTTTGCTGCGTATTAATGCGTCCACCAATGAGTGGGAGGTCTCTGCTGACGGAGGAAAGACTTGGACCACCACCGGAACCAAAGCGACTGGCCCGAAAGGTGACCCTGGGGAGAAGGGTGACAAGGGCGATAAAGGCGATGGAGCCAGCGGTCTGTTCGCTGACGTAAAACTCTCCGAAGACGGGAAAACCTTGATTCTGACAATGACGGATGGCACCGTCTATAATATTCCTATCGCTCAGAAGGAAGATGAGCCGGTTGAGCCGGAGGAGAAATACATCTGGGTAGGAGGCAACACGATTGACTCCAACAACGCTTCCAGCGTCGGAGGAACCTGGCTCAAGAAGGGAAAGGTTTCGTACGATTTTGAGACCAAGATTCTCACACTCGAAAATGTGGAGATAGAGACCACTCTCAACAATGTCGGCGTCAAGTCGGAGGTGTCCGGGTTAACAATCAATGTGATAGGTAATTGCTCGATCAAGTCTTACGCTACTGCTGTCAGTGCCTTCGCTCCAATGACGATAACCGGTGCGGGTGTCCTTAAGCTCGAGGGTTCTTCGGCTGGTATAATGATGCAGACCGGATCTTCAGTCACCATTTCCGACGTGGATGTCAGGGTGAAGGGTGCCTGGGGAATCACCAGCCGTCAGGGTCTTGACGGCTATCTTAAGGTCGAGGGAACGAAGACTTATCTTTCGGCGGAAGGAACTTCCGGTTCGATCGCCGATATTGGTGGCCTTGGACTTGACGGGTGCAAGATCACCGTGCCTGAGAGCGCTGTCTTTGACTCTTTCTCCGGCTCAGTAGTCGTTGGCGAGGATGTAGTGAAGACTCTTGTGGAGATCAAGAGTGTGTACGACCTCTCCATCGGAGGAGAGAAAGTCTCCGCTGACAACGCCGCAAGCATCACCGGTCCGTGGCTGAAGGGTGGCAGCGTCTCCTATGATGTGGCTTCCAACATCCTTACTCTGACCAATGCCGAGATTGTCTCCTCCTCGACGGGAATCGTGTCTTCCATTGAGAATCTCAAAATCCGTGTGAACGGGAAATGCTCCATCAACTCGTCCGGATCAGCCATTCAGTCTGCCGGTTCTTTGAATATTCTCGGAGCGGGAGATCTGAATCTGACCAGCGCTTCCGGCAGCGGTGTCGCGCTTACTGAGAATACATCCAGACTCACGGTTCGCGGCGGCAAGGTGAACGCGTCCGGCGTTTATGGCGTCTCCGGTGTGGCTGATGGCTTGACCTATCTGACTGTCACGGGTTCCGAGACCGAGGTGACGGCGAGAGGAAGCTCCGGCTCAGTGGTGAATATAGATGCCCTTGACCTCGACGGCCTTGTCATCTCTACCCCGGAAGGAGCCAAGTTCGATGCCGCTAACAGAGGCATAGTCAAGGATGGCGAGATTGTCACATCGAAGGTTGTGATCGGGAAGAAAACCACTTATGACCTTTGGATCGGTGGTGTCAGGGTGACTGTCGAGAACGCCTCCAACATAACCGGATCTTGGTTAGGAGGTGGCTCGATCACCTATAGCGCCGCCAGCAATCTACTGACTTTGAACAGTGTGACAATCAGCCTGACGGATGATTCCACGATTGGTATTGACTCCCGTATCGATGGACTGAAGATCTATCTTAGCGGCACGTCTTCCGTGACCTCGAAGGCGCAGACGATGTCCGTGTCCGGCTCTGTCTCCCTGATCGGAGGAGGAACTCTGAATCTGGAAAGCGAGGGTTGCGGCGTCTCCTTGGCCGCCAATGGCGCGATGTTCAATGTCGCCAAGGCCACAGTCAATGTCAAAGGCAAATGGGGCATTGTCGGCGGAAAGGCCTACAATGCCTACTTGGAACTCTCCGATGCCGCGGGAGAACTGTCGGCTGAGGGGGCCGAAGGCTCGATTGTGGATATTGGAGGACTTGCATTGGCTGATGGATGCGCCATCACTATCCCTGACGGGGCTGTTTTCGACACCGCCAGGAAAGCTGTCGTGACAAGTGAGGGTGAGGTCGTCAAGGCCAAAGTGAGAATCGGCAAGAAGTAGAAGCCGGACTCTGTGACTGGTCAAGCCATTTCGCCAAGGCTCTTTATGGGGCCGGTGAAGTGGCTTCTCCTTTTTCCTCTGCCTCCAAGACCTCCCCTCTGACCCTGAGGATGATCTGGTTTGGACTCGAGGAAACGTACACGGCGATGGACTTGTCGAAGTGGCCAGATCCTATCTGATTGGAGAACAGTACCTTTATCTCGCCGTTCTCTCCCGGTTTTGTCGGTTTTCCCGACCATTCCACCTGCGTGCAGCCGCACGATACGATCACCTTTTGTATGACAATCGCCACGTTGGTGTTGTTTCTGTACTTGAATATGCAGGTCTGTGATCCACCGCTCTCGGCGAACTTTCCGAAGTCGTGCACCTTGTTCTCGAAAGTCAGCGTTTTGTCCACCACCACACTTTGACCTTGCGCTGTCGCGGTGGGATTGATTCCAACCGGCCGCGTTTGTGCCGCCAGCAGCAGAACTCCAGACAGAAGATATTCAATAACAGTTGTTGCTCTCATCTTTTAAGGTTATTTGCCCGGTCTCTTTCCGGCTATAGCTTCCTTTGATCGCCGCTGAGACTGCCGATGCGGTTGTGTCATTGGGGCACAGAAACTGACGTTCCACCGCCAAATACGTATGCAAAACGTATGTCGGCGGCAAAACCCTACCTATTAATATGTCTGTTCGGAATGCCTGCACAAGTGCATCTGGAAGAAAAAGCGGTGTCACTCGTAGTAATAAATGGATTCCACCCTCTTTTTTCTCATTTTCTGACTAAAAAATCTTGCTTATGAAAAATTAAACTCATATATTTGTCGTTGTGTTATTATGTGCCTACGAATGGGCACCTAAAAACATATTTATTACTACGAGTAACATGTTTAACTTTTTTATTAACTAATTATCCTTTATGAAACAATTTTTCAGATTGGTTTCGATGTTGGCCATTGCTGGGCTGACATTTGCGTACACCAGCTGTACTGATTATTCAGAGGATATCGACAAGACCAACAATCGCGTCGATAATCTGGAGACCAAGTTGGCTGATGTAGAGAAACAGGTAGCGTCTAACAAGACCGCTATTGAGGATCTTCAGAAGGCTAAGGCTGAGGCTGAGGCAGCCATCAAGGCCCTTCAGGAGACCGTTGCCACACTTGAGACTAAGGAGGATCACAAGAAGGACATTGATGCTCTTCAGTCTACTATCGATGGCCTTAAGAAAGACGTCCAGGCTATTGACACCAGAGTCAAGGCAATCGAGGACAAACTTCCTTCTTACGCCACTCTTGAGTATGTTAACGCCACATTTGCTACCAAGAAAGAGATGGCTGCCGCTAACGAGGAGATCGGTAAACTCGACGCTCGCCTTAAGATCGCTGAAGGTCAGCTTAAGACTCTCTCTGACAAGTATGATTCAGACCTTAAGATCTCTGAGATCATCACCAAGATCGACACCGCTCAGAAGGCTGCCGAGGCTGCCCAGAAGACCGCTTCCGAGGCTCTTGGTAAGGTTGACGCTCTTGTAGAGGCTCTTGGTGTCTATGCTACCAAGGGTGCTCTTGAGGCTAAGATCACGGCTCTTGAGAAGGCTGACAAAGATGCCGCCGCCGAGATTGAGAATCTTAAGAAGACAAAACTTAACATCTCTGACTTTGACAAGTACTTCGATGAGGCTATCGAGAAGGCTTGCAAGGAAGGCGGTGAGGTTTACGAGACCGTTTACAAGCCACTTGAGCAGAAGATCTCTGATGTTGACGCAAGGCTCACTACTGTAGCCAACGCTCTCAACGCCAGAATCAGCAAGCTTTGGGGTGTGTTCAACACTGAACTGAGAAGCCTTGTCTTCGTTCCTGGTCTTTATGTTGATGGTATCGAGGCTGTTGAGTATTGCTATGGTGACTTTGGTGCCGTTAAGTTTGTAGAGAATGAGTATGAGGGTACAACTGACGCTCAGAAGCCATTCGTTCTTGGTGGTGCTTGGGACTATGCGAATGAGAAGGCTGTTCGCGTGAACCCGGCTGTGCCTGTAGAGTATGAGATGAACCCTTCAAGCGCTGTTGTCACCGCTGACAACGCTCTTAAGGTTGTCGTTAGGGAGGCTGAGTCTGTTTCAACCAGATCCGCTGCCGATCTCTATGAGGCTACTCTGGCAGAGACCAAGAATGGCAACCTGTTTGTCAACCTTACATCAAACAAGGTCGCAGACGAGAGCAAGCCGGATATTAAGAATGAGAAGGAAAATATCACCATTTTCGCCCTTCAGGCCAATGTGAAGATTTCCGCTGGTGAGGACACAACTGTAACTTCAGATTATGCCCGCATCTATGAGTCCAGATTGATGATTGACGCTATCTCTTATAATAGTGTAGATTATGGAACAAAGGCGAATGCTTGCGAATCTGGGCTTCCAACAAACCATCTGTTCACTACCGCTCCTGATGCTGTCGCAAACAAAGCTGAACTGAAAGTTGATTACAAAGGTTCTCTTGATATTAAGAAACTTCTTGAGACCCACTACTTTATCTACTCTATCACCTCAAAGAATACTCACGAGGATCACGTTTATGAGACTGACTATCCTGAGAATGACTACGGCCTTTCTTATAAGTTCTCTCTCGTAGATTACTATGTTGATGGTGATGAGGCTTCTGAGAGCAGCTTCGCTGCTATTGATGAGAACACCGGTGTCATCACTCCTGGTGTTAATGGTGAGGTTACCCCTTCTGCCATCGACAGGCAGCCATTGGTTCGTGTGACTGTTGTTACCAAGGCTGGCGATGTTGTCGCTGTTGGTTACATCAAGGTTCAGATCGCTCCTAAGGATTACATCAAGTCTGACGGATTTAACTGGACTGTTGCCGCTAACGATTGCGAGAACTCTACTGTTGAGACCAAGGCTGACGAAATGACCAAGATCTATGTCACTGTTGACGCTGACGAGGTTGCCTTCGACAAGGTTTACGCTCTCCAGACAGAGGAGTCTAAGGCTGTTCAGTACAGCTTCGCTGACACCAAGTTCACAGAGGCTGCCGAGGCGATCGGTGTTGTTACCGAAAAGGTATCCAACGATGGAGTATCTACTCTTGAGTGGGTTCTCACTCCTGCCGACAAGTCCGCCATCTACAAGAAGGAAGGCCATACCGCTACAATTTGGGTAAGATACGTCTTCATCAGACACAATGGCGAGGAAGTTGAGGATGAGTTCGAGGGTGTTTACGTTCCTCTTAAGGTTACCGTCACCAAGAACGCTGCCGGTACTGTTGGTGTCAAGCTTGCCAACTATTGGTTCGACAATCAGACCAAGGCTATCCTTAACGTTAAAGTTCCTAATATGGAACCAGGTAAGCCAGTTCCTTCTACTTGGGTAACTCCTATCAATCAGGTATGGGAAGGCAACAATCCTAAATTCACTGTAGCTGGTAAGACTGTAACAAATCCTGTTTACAAGTATTACTTCGCTCCTGTTCAGCCTAAGGTAGGAAATGTTCAGTTGACAGTTGACTCTAAGGAGGTAGTTGATCTCTATGATGGCAAAGTCACAATTACTGATAATGCTCAGCTTTCTGTGAATGAGGTTGCGCTTTCAGCTGATTATGAGGCAGGTGTTTACACTAACACTGAACTTAAGGCTAATGGTGTTGTAATCGCTACGATTAATCAGGAGACCGGTGAGGTTACTTATGAGAACAACGAGACAGCTAAGGCACTTCTTAACTACTCTCCATCTGTTCCTAAGTCAGCGGCTGAACTCTATGCTAACATAGGCGTTGTTCTTAAGGCTGCTGATGGCGATTGCAACCTCGTAGCTGCTGTCGCCGGTGGCGTTAACCCTTACTACTTCCTCAGACCTCTGAATATGCCTGAGATCACTGGCAAGGTATATCGTGACGGTGTTGATGCCTACAAGCCGGAGGCTAACCTCAGCATCTTCGATGTATTCGAGTTCAAGGATTGGAGAGGTGATAATGGTCAGTTCGTAACTCCTGACTACAGCAATCTCTGGTACTTCAAGTATTACAATGTCAATAACTTCAAGGTTGATGAGGCTGGTATCACAACGACCCTTAACGGTGGTGTTCTCGGTGAGACCCTCCTTTCTTCCAAGACTAATGACATTCATATTTGGCATTGCACTGGTGATATTACCAACCCAACGAGGGTTCCTGCTGCGACAGGTCTTGACATCACCTACAGCTCAGAGACAATGCCTAACTGGGGTGAACCTCAGTACAACGGTCTGAAGAAGAAGTTCGGTTACCTCCGTTATGTAAACAACGGTAACAATGTTGACTCTGCCTTTATGCTCCGTATCCCTGTACAGGTTACTTACGAGTGGGGTGTTATCTCTACCTATGTTGACGTGACTGTTGAGCCTACTCTCTAGTAAGATCTTAACATAGAATAATTAGGTGCGCATCGTTCTGCGGTGCGCACCTTTTTAATGACTTACGTATGATGAAAATCGAATCATTCGCTTGTTATTCCGTCGCCTTGATCTTGGCGCTTTCCCTTTTGGCTTCCTGCTCAGGTAAGAAACCGAAGGCAGAGCCTACTCGTCAGGAGATTTTCCTGTCCGAACTTACGGCCGCTGACACAACCGAGGTACTTACAAGAGCCCAATCGGTGATTGACAAGATAATCGCCGGTGATGTAAACGGCGCTCTTGATGGTTTGGGGCAGGTCGAGAATGACACCTTGTTCCAGATTAGCTCAGAGAAGATTGTCTCCGCGTCCAACCAGTTCAAGAAGATGAATCTAAGGCAGGCTAAGCTTGAGAGCTACACCTTCACGGATCCAGATCACAATGTCGTCAAGTTCCGTGTCTCCTTCGGCCATTCCGAGGATGAGTCCAAGCTCCTTTCCACCGCCTTCGCCATCAATGCCCTCAAAATCGAAGGCAACTGGTACCTCACTTTGATGCAGTAATTTCATCTCTTAAAAACAACCTCTGTAGCCGTATTATGGCTCGGAAGCATAATGAATATGACCGGAAAGCCCACTGTCGCCTCCCGGTCATTTTTCGTAATCTTAGCGAATCGCTCTGCTCCATTCTTATTGAATATCTCTCTATCTGGGCCGAGATCTCTGCTATGAGATTGATGGCTTTTGAGGAGACTGTAAAAGGTGGTGTGTACATTTATCCCCGTGTTATTCCGTCATTTATTCCGTCATTTATTCCGTCGTTTATTCCGTCTAAACTGCCGGACGTTGTGGAGACTCTATTCCGTCACGGTGCCTTTGATCCGAAGGAGTATCGGTCGCTTCCCGGTTGAGGTATAGACAGACACGCCTTTGTCAAAGTGATGCGGCGTGCCTTCGTTATTATATTTCACCTTGATCTCGCCTTCCTCTCCAGGCTTGATCGGTTTTCTTGGCCATTCGACCTTGGTGCAGTTGCAGAAGACTTTCACGTCGTAGATCAGTATGGTCGTGTCAGTCTGGTTCTTGTACTTGAACGAGCATTCCTGGACCCCGTCTTCGTTCGTTATCTCGCCGAAGTCGTGCACTGTCCTCTCAAACGTCAGTAACCTGCTCTTTTTCTCTCCTTGGGTCTGCGCCAAGCAGTTGCCTGACACCCCAATCGTCATAATGATGGAGACCACGCTTGCCAGCCCTCTTCTCATAACCGCTAAAAACCTATTCCCTGTCTTCATATTCAATTCGAACTCTTTCTTATTCTTTATTGATGGTTCCCGCCTTCCTGCCACTTTGGGGAAGTCCTCTCCACCATATCTATTAATATAATATAGGTATAATTGTTCCCTCCGCTCGCTGAGCCTGCCTATTCCGAATGCTGTTCCTTACCTTACGGTCGCTGAGCTTGCCGAAGCGTCCGCCCCAATTATATCTCCAACCCCAAAGATAATGAATATTTGCGTCAATCCCGTATGCCAGTGTTGCCATTATCAATTATGACTGCATTATTTTACACAGAAAAAGAACTACTACTTCTTTTTCTGTGCAAATATCAGTATATTTGTAAAAAGAATAATTATGTTTAGTCTCCCGTTGAAGCGGTTTGCCGGTATTCCAATAACCAGTGCGGATATTAGGTCGTCTTTCCCTGATCTATCCTCGCCGGAGAAGAAAGTCCTTTCTATGGAAAAGTCGGGCGAACTTATACGGTTGAAAAGAAATTTGTACATTGTCAATCCGGACTTGTTTGACCGCGGTACAGATCCCAGGCTCTGCGCCAACCATATTTATGGTCCGTCTTATGTCTCCCTTCAGTGGGCGCTTCGCTATTTCGGGATGATTCCGGAACAGGTTTTTGTTATGACAAGTGTGACAACAAAACGCTCACACTCGTTCCAGACTCCGATAGGTACCTTCAGTTATGTGCAGGTTCCGGCAGTGTATTTCCCGATAGGTGTCGAGAGTATGGATGCTGATGGTGTGAGTTTCTTGATGGCTGGTAGGGAGAAGGCTCTTTGTGATACGATCCTTTATGACAATTATGTGCCACAACGTTCAGTCAAGGCTTTGACAGTGTACCTTGAGGATGATTTGCGCATAGATATGGAACTGTTGCGTGATTTTAATGTTGAGGTGATCGAGGAATGTGCCAGGGTGGGACGTAAGACACGGATTTTGTCTAACCTTATTAAAATAATAAATAGTTTATGACGATATTTGAATCAATGCTGGCCGCATATCAAGGCGGCAATTCCATAGCTACACCAAACGCAGAGCAAGAGGTCTGTCAGAAAATCGTTCTTGCCGGACTGCATAGAGGAGGGTTCTTTGACCACGCGGCTTTCTATGGAGGTACTTGTCTAAGGCTTTTCCACGGTCTGCCAAGATTCTCCGAAGATATGGACTTTTCTCTTACGGAAAAGAGAGATGATGTTCATCTTGAGAATTATTTCCAAGCGATAAAGGAGGAATTCAAACTTACTGGCTTTGATGTAGAGATCACGAAAAAAGAGAAGAAATCGTTTGGCAGGGTTGAATCTGCTTTCTTAAAAGAGAACACAGAGACTTACGACATCAGATTCCGGACGAAAAGAATGATTAAGGTCAAAATAGAGCTTGATACCGATCCACCGCTTCTTTTTGACACCGAACCGAAACTCCTGCTGAAGCCTCATTCTTTTATGACTCGTTGCTTTGTACTTCCTGACCTATATGCCGGTAAAATGCACGCGTTGGTTTATCGTGCGTGGCAGCGTCGCGTCAAAGGGAGAGACTGGTTTGACTTTGAGTGGTATGTCAGGAACGATGTCTCGCTTGACTTCAGGCATCTTCAAGAAAGAATCAAAGAGTTCAGCGGTGAGGATGTAAGCCGCGAAGGCTTTATTGAACGGCTGCGTCATAGGCTTGCCACAGCGGACATTGAGAATGTCAAGCAGGACGTGTTCCCTTACATCGCTCAAAGCCAGAGACGGGAACTTGATATTTGGTCCAATGAGTATTTCCTGAATCTTGCCGATAGGATCAAATTCCTGTGATCCTTCTCTGGTCGTTCAGACCTTCCCAGTCGCTAGGCCTGCCGCTTTGGGCTGCCTATGACCTCTCCGGTCGCTGAGTTTGTCGAAGCGTCCCGCACGATCGCGTATCCGAGCCAAAAGATGATGAATATTTTCGTCAATCCAGTATGCAAAACGTATGTCAGGAGGCTTGGCTGATTTCTGAATATGTTCGTTCGAGATGCCTGTAAGAGAGTTCCCGGAAGAAAAAGCGGTGTCACTCTTAGTAATAAATATGTTTTGAGCCCCCACCGAGGGGACAACCCATAACACAACGACAAATATATGAGTTTAATTTTTCATAAGCAAGATTTTTTGGTCAGAAAATGAGAAAAAGATGGCTAAAAAACATTTGTTCCTAAGAGGAACAATTATACGTTTTATTTATTTATCAATTTGTTTTTTAGCTATGAACAAAAAGTTTAAGAACTTGTTTCTTGCGGGGGCTATCGTATTAGGCCTCGCGGGAGTAGCCGTATCTTGTACGGACTACGATGGCGACATTAACGACTTGACGGAACGGGTGAAGAAGCTGGAGAGCACTGTCAGTGATCTCCAGACTGCGATCAACAACGGTGCCGTCATCACGGATGTGACGCCTATCACTAACGGAGTCAAGGTGACTCTGAGCAATGGTAAGTCTTTCGACGTTACCAATGGTAAAGATGGCAACGACGGCAAGGACGGCGCTCCTGGCAAGGACGGTTCTGTCGTTACCATCGGTGCCAATGGCAACTGGTTCATTGACGGTAAGGACACCGGATTCGCCTCAAAGGGTGACAAGGGTGACAAGGGTGATCCTGGCAAGGACGGCAAGGATGGCGCTCCTGGCAAGGATGGCAAGGACGGCAACGACGGCGCACCTGGCGCTCCTGGTAAGGACGGCGTTGACGGCAAGGATGCCCTTCAGATCTGGTATCAGCCTTGCACCGACAAGAGTGACGCCAACTACGGCAAGTGGGTTAAGTACACCTATGATCCTGCCTCCAAGGAGACAACTTCTGAGGTCACGAACATCGATGTGTTCCCTGAGGGAACCATAACGGCTGTTTATGACGAGGAGAGCGGCAAGATTACCTTCCACAATGTCGAGGGAGCGAAGGATGGCGTGGTTGAGATCAGTCTTCTTACAACCGTCAAGAGCCTTGCTCTTATTCCAGAGGCTCTGATGGAGGGTCTTGGCTACATCGAGTTCCCTTATGGTATCGTCATTCCGGACGAAGAGAATGATACCATTGCCTTCTACTCTTCTGGCGTAGCCAATGTGACTTACAGGCTCAATCCTGAGAACGCTGATGTTAACGCAAATGAATGGGCTTTCATCAACAGAAAGGTAAAGACCATCCAAATGAGAAGCGCTTCTGACAAGAAGGATCTTGTCTCTATCGTAAGCGAGAATCAGAAGCCTGTCGTTAAGGGTGGAGAGGCTACTTTCTCTATCAAACTCAATGATTTTAACCACTTCCCTATTCAGACATGGTTTGGACCTGGTGCTGATAATGATCCAGAGGATCTCAAGAACGACATCATCGCTCTTCAGACCTACGCTAATGGTGAGACCATCACTTCCGACTATGCCTATGTAGGCATCGGTGGCCTCTATGCTCATTATGGTCTTATCCATAAGGATTTCACAAAAAATGATGTTAGCCCGATTGACAAGACAATTAGACCGTATCGCTCTGAGCCTATCGCAATCAACAATCCTGCTGACGATGAACTCTACGCTCCAGAACTTCCTACTCCGGAGCTTCTCTACACTGAGACTCTTGATCTTAAAGACTACGTAACGCTTCTTGCTGAAGGTTATAATGTTGAAGACGCACTTGCTGAAGAGATCGGTGTTGATGTTGACTACAAGTTTGAGCTCGTTAACGAGAAGGGTGAGGTCAACAAGCCTTTCCTCGGAGAAGATAAACGTACTGATCAGAATCAGTTCGTTGTTATCGAAGGCAGCAAGATCAGGGTTAACGATAAGTTCCTTAATGAGTCAACCCGTCCTGCTGTCAACAGAACCCCTCAGGTAAAGGTTACCGCCACCACCAAGCTCGGTGACAAGGAGTACACTCTTGCTACGTGCTACATCATGATCAGAATCGTCGAGAAGAAGGTTGCACCTGAAGTTCCTGCTGTTTACTACAAGACCTTCACAGATCACTTTGTTAAGTTCTGTGGCGACGAGGTCATCAAGTTCACCGCTCCTAAGACTGCATGTCCTGACTACACTGCTGATAAGCTTGAGGTTACTTGGGAAGAGGTCAACAAGAGCGTCCTTGGTGGATTGGGTCTCTCATACGAGGCATTCCTTGAGGACTATGACACTAACAACCTCTATGTCCTTGACATCAAGAAGGGTACCGATGGTCAGCTTGACACTACCTACGTTCCTGTAAATCAGTACACTTTCCCTGCCGGAATTACCTACTTTGCTGAGGCACCGGAAGAGTGGGCTACTTCTACTAATGTAATCTCACTCTACGTTGATAAGAATGCTAAGATTCCTTCAGACAAGACTGAGATCGAGTTCGCTTATAAGGCGAAGAAGAACAGCAAGAAGACCCCTAATGTCGGCTTCAAGTTCGCTTATGAGATCACGCCGAAGACTCCTACCAAGCACGAGCACGATTTCGTAACTCCTGTTAAGCTTATCCTCAACCCTGACTACCTCCTTGGTGAGAAGAATGTACCTGTAGAGGCCAAGCCGGTTTCCAAGTACATCCCGTCAACTGAGAACTACAATGTTTACGCTGGTGTTCGCGTCAAGGGTAAAGCTGGTGCTGACAAGAACTTCACCTACTCATCATCTCTCATCGAGCACTTCGAGGAGTACGGTAAGAACATCAAGATCGCTGATGATGCCACAATCTCCTTCGAGATTATGCACAGCGATAATACTTGGAAGGTTAACTATGCTGATGATGCGTATAAGTTCATCACTCCTGATGGCAACGTTGATAAGGTAGAATTCACAGCTGCTGAGTTCAAGGCGATCATCGCTAGCCCTGTAACTTCACCTGACATCAAGTTTATGAACTCTATCCTTACTGAGGACACCGCTGTTCTTGTGAAGGTTACTGAGAAGTGTACTTCCGATGCTGATGAGATCACTCCTGCCACTGAGAAGGTTGGTTACTACTATGTAGTATTCCAGACTCCGTTCAAGGTTGTCACCTCAAACAAGGACGTTGAACTTGGTACATTCAAGAATGAGGGCGACATCACTTATATTCCTACTGACATCAAGGTTGTCGAGAAGGAAAATGAGAAGAATGTCATCTTCACCTTCGATAAGGCCAATGCCAAGATGATCGCTACAGATTACGCTAAGTCTCAGTACGGCCTCAATGATCTTGACGGCAGTGTTACATTCAAGAAGGGTAATGAACTTACCTATCCTTATGAGAACAACACCAAGGATTCATTTGGTGGATGTCTCACTTACGGTAGCGACACTGAAGGCCTCTACGTTGCTTGGGATAACCTTGGTACTGACCTCCTTGTTGACAAGTATGCTGACTACAACCTCGTTGTCAAGATCGGTGATCTTTACAATCTCGACCTTAAGGGCAAGGTAACCGTCCTTTCAACAAAGAACACTCAGACCAAATGGCCTAACGGGCGTGCTGACAAGAAGTAATTTGAAACGAAATAGTTTACTACTCTTGAAGAGTAATAACCTATAATATTCTTTAGAGGGAAGATAGTTTTCTGTCTTCCCTCTTTTGGATATCAGTTGTCTATGTTACAATGTAATTAGCATATTATGAGATTTTATGGATTAATGGTGTTGTCTCTTGCTATTGCTACGATTTCGTGCCAGAAAGAGGCTTCACAACCCGAAATCCCTTTGCCTGAAAAGACCCCAAGATTGCTAAAGGCTGTTTTCTCACCTGAGACCAGGGCCGCCATTTCCGACAATTTCGGTTCGGTAAGCTGGAATCCATCCGACAGCATCAGCGTTTTCGATTCGGATTCCGGTTCGGGTGGCAATAAGTTTGTCACTCAGGATGGGGGCGCTACCGCTGTGTTTGCCGGGCAAGCTTCGGATCCGGATGGAGGTTATTATTATGGAGTGTATCCTTACAGTAACTCGACATCCTTAGCTTCGACTGTTATCAGTGCATCCCTGCCTGCTGTGCAGAATGCCGTGTCGGGCTCTTTTGACCCTGCTGCGTTCCTTATGGTAGGAAGGTCTGCATCTACAGATAAGATGGGCTTCTACGATGCTTTGGGAGGCATTCGTTTCACGGTTTCGGAGTCTGGATATGATAAGGTCATATTCAGCGGCAATGGCAATGAGCCGGTGGCTGGGGCTGTCGTAATCAGTTTCGGCGAGGATGGTATTCCGCTCTGTCGGGCCGCCTCTTCGGAAACGTCCACGCAGATTTCTCTTGAAGGGGATTTCAACGCGGGTGATTTCTACTATATTTCTATGGTGCCTCAGTCCTTCAAAAAAGGATTTACCCTCACTTTCTATAAAGGGGGTATGGAAGTAAGCCGCTCTGTTTGTGAGTCTTTCGTCAGAGTGCAGCGGTACTACTTCGCGACAGTCCGCAATGCAGACATACCTTCGTCACTTTCAAATATCCTTGACGGGGAGCCGCTTGACGCTGCCGGAACCGCGAACTGTTACATTGTGCGTGAATCAGGTTCGTACAAACTTCCTCTTGTAAAGGGAAATTTACAGGAATCTGTCGGAGCCGTGGATCACGCCGGAGTTCTTTGGGAGACTGACAACACAGCGACCGTTGTCAAGTCCGGAGCGCTTGTCAATTCCACCGTCCGTGTCAAGAATGGATACCTCTATTTCAAAACTGCCGAGCAGTTTAAGCCGGGTAACGCTCTCATAGCCGCATACGATTCCAATGACAACATTCTTTGGTCCTGGCATATCTGGTTGTGTGATTTCGATCCGGATCAGACGGCACAGCGCTATCAAGGGGCTTCTCTGGATATGATGGACCGGAATCTCGGTGCACTTTCCTCTTCTTTTGAAGGTGTTGCCTCTTACGGCCTTTTCTACCAGTGGGGACGCAAGGATCCGTTTATGGGTGCGGCATCCACTGATGGTACCCCGATGGCTTCCACGTGTGTTTTCGATCATATTGGCTCAAACAGTGACTGTACTGTTGATTTCGCCGCTGCCAATCCGACAACTTTCATCACTTGCGATGTCAGCAGCGGAAACGACTGGTTGTATGAGAGCCGCCAGAATGATCTTTGGACCGATGACAAGACAATCTATGACCCTTGTCCGGCCGGATGGCGTGTGCCTAAAGGCGGTGAGGACGGTGTCTGGAACCAGGTGGATGATGGATCATATTCAGTGGACACATTCTATCACGGTGTGCGTTTCACCCTGTCTTCTGGTGGTTATGCTTGGTATCCTTGTACGGGTTACCTGAGAAGAAACGATGCGACAATAGGTCTTGCAGGTTCGTTCGCTGATTACTGGACCACGACCACGGCCTCACAGACCACGACGACATTTGAGTTCAAAGTCGGGAGTTCCGATTCCAAGGTGAGCCTGTATTGCAACAACAAGCCACGTGGTGAGGGCCACGCCGTAAGGTGTCAGAGGCAGTAGTGTTTATTGAAAAAATGGATACATGATGAAAAAGTATATTCTTTTACTCATTTCGGCCCTGTGCCTTCTTTCCGCCTGTCAGGAGGAGTTGATAGGCGTAAGCTCGGTCTCCGTTGACAAGGAGCGTCAAGATCTCTCCGTAGGGGCTTCGTTTGTGTTGAAAGCGATCATCTCACCTTCGAATGCGGACAATCAGAAGATTATCTGGACGGTTGAGAACAGCTCTGTTATTGACTATGTAGACAATCAAGACGGTAGCGCCACCGTCAAGGGCCTTCAGGTCGGAACTTCAAAGGTCACCGCAAGGACGGATGACGGAGGTTTTATGTCCTCGTGCAATGTGACAGTCGGGGTCGGGGTCGAGAAGATCGAGCTCGACAAGTCTGAACTGTCTCTGAAAAAAGGAGAGTCCGCTTCCCTTAAAGCCACCATATTCCCGGAGAACGCTTCGGACAAGTCCCTCAAATGGGGTTCCTCTGACGTTTCTGTCGCCACTGTTGACGCGTATGGCAATGTCAAGGCGGAGGGCAATGGAGAGGCGACGGTCTTTGTCTCCTCGTCAGACGGAGGTTTCACGGCCTACTGCAATGTCAAGGTAGGTACTCCTGTCACAGGCATCAGCCTTGACCCACGTGAATTCACTCTTGAGACAATCGGAAGCAGTTTCACGGTCAAGCCGGTGATTTCTCCTGAGGATGCATCGGATTTAGGGGTCGTTTGGGAAAGCGCGGACACGAAGGTCGTGTCGGTTGCCTCGGATGGTACCGTGACCGCGATCGGTCCTGGCACGACGACTGTGAAAGCCACAACCAACGACGGCTCATTCACTTCAAACTGTGTTGTGAGTGTCAAGAGTCCCGCTCAGCATGTCTCGCTCGACAAGACGAGCCTGAAACTTCTCGAAGGAGAGAGCGGCAAACTCACGGCGACGGTGTACCCGTTGAACTCGACGCAGAAGACCCTGACGTGGGTGTCCGATCATCCGGATGTCGCTTCGGTTGACAATGAAGGTAATGTGACCGCCCGCAAGGCAGGCACGGCTACGGTCACGGTCAAGGTGGCCGAGAATGTGACAGCTGTCTGCAAGGTGACTGTCATCAGCCGTGTCACCGGGATTTCCCTGAGTGAGACCACTGTCGAATTGAAACCTGGTGAAACCCATCAACTGACAGCGACGGTTCTTCCTCAGAACGCCTCGAATGCCGAGGTCACGTGGTACTCGGACAAAGAATCGGTCGCTACTGTCTCGCAGTCGGGACTTGTGACAGGTGTCGGCCCGGGAGAGACTACTGTTCACGCCGTCACAACTGATGGAGGTAAGATGGCCTCCTGCCTTGTAAAGGTCGGAACGCCGGTCAAGGGAATTACCCTGTCGGTCTCCTCCAAAACCCTTTATGTCGGAGATCCTTCATTGGGCATCAGCGCGACCTTGACTCCTGCCAATGCCACAGACAAGTCTCTCGAATGGTCAAGTTCGGATCCAGAGGTGGCGTCAATTGCCCCTGGCGCGGCGTTGCGTGCGGTCATCAAGCCACTGAAGCCTGGTAAGACAACAATTACCGCCACCACAAAGGATGGTGGGTTCACAGCCTCCTGTGAAGTGACTGTCAAGCGTCACGTCTCAGGAGTTTCCCTCAACAAAGCTTCGCTGACATTGTACGTTGGAGAGACAGAGTCTCTTGCCGCGACTGTCGCACCGGAGGACGCTTCAGACAAGACTGTGGCTTGGTCGTCAGACAATTCTGCCGTGGCGTCCGTGTCCAATGGAAAGGTGACGGCGAACAAGCCGGGTACAGCTGTGATCAAGGTGGTCACAAATGATCTTTCCAAGGAGGCTGCCTGCACAGTGACAGTCAAGAGGCACGCCGAGAGCGTCGAACTTTCTCAGAAGGAAATAAAACTCTATCTGGGAGAAAACAGATCTCTCACCGCTACTGTTCTTCCTTCCGATGCGTCAGACAAGAATGTCACTTGGTCATCAAGCAACCCGAACGTGGCGACGGTCTCAACTGCCGGGAATGTTGTTTCCAAATCGGTAGGCACCACGGTCATAACTGTCAAGACCGCTGATGGTGGACATCAGGCTTCCTGCCATGTGACTGTCCTCGAACCGGTCGTTTACGCCACCTCACTCACCATTACCCCTCAAGCATTGAATATGAATATAGGGGAGTCCGCTTCGTTGACTCTTCAGATGCTTCCATCTAATGCGAATGAGAAACTTGTCTGGGAATCAGACAACGAGTCCGTGGCTAGAGTTGTGAACGGGGATATCACCGCTGTGGGAGTCGGAGTGGCTAAAATCATGGTCAAGGGAAAGAATGTTACGTCGAATGAGGTGACAGTCACCGTCATCGACAAGTTTGCGGTCACAGGTGTAAAACTGAACGAGTCTGAGAAATCCCTTCAGGTCGGTGACAGCTTCACCCTTACCGCCACGGTTCTGCCGGAGGACGCAAGGGACAAGACAGTCACTTGGAGTTCGGACAAGGAGTCTGTCGCTACTGTAAAGGATGGTGTGGTCACTGCGGTCTCGCCGGGTACAGCCATAATCAAAGTAACGGCCGGTGCTGGAGCTTTCTCGGCAACTTGCTCGGTCACCGTGGAGGAGCGTATCATAGAGATCACTGAAATCTCCTATCCAGAGGATAATCAGACTATCAATCTGAAAATGGGCGAGTCGTACACAATCAAAGTGAAAGTCGCTCCGGATAATGCCAACGAGATATTGAAGGTTTCTCCGGCGATCAATTGCCCTGTGACTTGGAAGCGTGACAAGGTTCAAGGAACACCATATTGGAATGTGACTGTCACGGCGATCTACAAGGAGGGAAGGGGGTCCCTGGCCATTGATTCGAAGAATTATTCCACCCAATGCTTTGTCAGCGTGACCAAGGTTCCAGTCACAGGCATCTCCCTTGATGTGTCTGAAACTTCAATGAGAGTCGGGCAGACCCTCACGCTGACTTCCAGAGTGTCACCTTCGGACGCCTCGATCAAGGATGTCATTTGGGAATCGTCCGACAAGACTGTCGCTTATGTCTCGCAGTCCGGCATCGTGACGGCAAAGAGCGGCGGCAAGGTGACCATAACCGCAAAATCCAAAGACAACAGCAGCGTCGTCGCGAAGTGTGTGATCCTTGTCAGGTCGGACAACGTCGGTGCCGGCGGCTCGGAGGGTGTTGGCTTTATTGAATGGTAACGGTAATTGACGTAGGCGGGCAATCACTCCTATATATTATTAAAGTAAGTGGTTGCCTGCCTATAAAAGTTGAATGAAAAGAAAATGTCTGAATAATGAGAAAAGTATTGTTCGTCGTTTCGGCCTTCGCGGCTATATTCATAACATCCTGCTCGTCAGAGGTCAAGGATGTGGCAAAGAAAATCAAGGATCCTGTTTTCCGCGCCTATTGCGTTTCGTCGATGGATCTTGACGGAGACAGGAAGTTGTCATTGTCTGAAGCGGATTCCGTCAAGTCGATCGATGTCTCGGGTCTCGAAATCAAGTCACTGGCAGGCCTTGAATATTTCAGGAACCTGAAGTCGCTTGACTTCTCCGGCACCCGTGTGGAGTCCTTTGCCTTCCAACTCCCCGCCCTTGAGATGTTCAAGTGTGCGAATAACGAGAACCTCGCCGCTCTTGATCTTACGGGCTGTCCTTCCCTGTCTTTTGTCTATGCGTCGCACACCGGCGTAAAGTCGGTGGCTCTCGGCACCCAGACCGGTTTGTACAGGCTTTGGATTGACAACACCCCGGTCCCGGCGTTGGATATCACAGCCTGCCCGAAACTGAACAACGTCAATGTGCAGTCCTGCCCGAACCTGAAGGAGCTGACCTTCTCCCCGGAGGTGAACCAGAATATCCTCTATCTCGCGAAGGACGCCGCCCTTGTCGTAAGATAGTGGTATGAAAAGGTTAAGCTCTTCTTTTCGGAAATAGGCGCTTCGCGTTATTTTATAAGTCTTGAGACCTTAATTCCGGCCAACGGCACTATCGTGTGTCGGCCTGCTTTTTTCGTGCTTGTACGTTTTTGAACTGGCGCATCCACGAAAATGCCGATTAAAATGCCACGAAAATGCCGATTAAAATGCCACGAAAATGCCGATTAAAATGCCACGAAAATGCCGATTAAAATGCCACGAAAATGCCGATCGGCTTGCTCTTTGTAATTAATTTTCATACCTTTGGCAAATAATTGAGTCTATTATGGAATATCTCAGTAGAATTGCTGATGGCATACTGCAAGACAACCTTGAGGCCTCGGGTGCGGTGCTTGTCGAAGGCCCAAAATGGTGTGGAAAGACTACAACGTGCAGCCAAAAGGCGAATAGTTCCATTAGTTTGCAGGATGTTGATATGAGAGATGAATATCTGGCGACGGCGGCTTCCAAGCCATCGCTTCTTCTGAAGGGGGACACTCCGCGCCTTATTGACGAATGGCAGGACGCACCTGTGATCTGGGATGCCGTCCGTACTATATGTGATAAGAGAGGGGGTGTCCCCGGACAGTTCATCCTTATCGGCTCCAATAGGGTGAAAAAAGAGGAGACCAGACATTCTGGAACAGGCCGGATCGCAAAAATGAAGATGCTCCCTATGAGTTTGTGGGAGTCAAGGGAGTCAACGGGACTGGTGTCGGTCAAGGAACTATTCAGTAATCCTGAATATGATATTGACGGGAAGACTTCTAAGTTGTCGGTGGAGGATTTGATTCTCGCGGCTTGTCGTGGTGGTTGGCCAGCGTCACTTATTCCAGTCAAAAATAAGGTTCGGCTGCTTGTGGCCAAGAATTACCTGAAGAGTGTGTGTTCAGAGGACATCTCAAGAATAGACGGGGTTCAGCGTGACGAGAAGACCGCGGCGATGATAATGCGTTCATACGCCCGCAATATTTCTACGGTTGCCAAAAAGACATCTATGCTCTCGGATGTCACTTCTTCCGGAGAGGTCAGTTGCTCTTCGGACACTTTTGATGATTATGTCAAGGCGTTGGAAAAGTTGTTTGTCATTCAGGATATCGGTGCCTGGTGTCCTGCGATAAGGAGTAAGTCAAACATCAGGAGCACCCCTAAAAGATCCTTCTGTGATCCTTCTGTCGCGGTCGCCGCCTTAGGATTATCTCCGGATATCCTGATGACACAGCTGAAAACGTTCGGTTTTTTGTTCGAGCAAATGTGTGTGCGTGACCTTCGTGCCTACACGATGGATCAGGATAGTCACGTTTCCTACTATCGGGACAGGTACGGCCTTGAGGCGGACATCGTACTGCATCTGTCGGACGGACGCTATGCCTTGATTGAATGCAAGCTTGGCAGCCGCGAGATCGAGGAAGGGGCCGCGCATCTGCTTGAACTCAAACAACTGATAAAAAAGCATAACGAATCAGAGAGGCAAAACCCGCTGAGGGAACCGGATCTGCTTGTGATCATAACAGGTGGCCAAATGGCCTACACAAGACCGGACGGAGTCAAGATAATACCTCTGGGATGCTTGAAAGATTGAACGTTGAAGTGATGTGTGTCCAAAAAAAACATTCACGTTTATTCGTTATATTTTATAGTCAATTTTGCAGATTGGAAAAATTGTCGTAATTTAGCGTCGATAAATGTGCAATTTATATTCAACAATATTATGAAACGTATTTTTGCGATTCTTGCAAGCGCAGCGCTTGTGGCTTCTCTGTCCGTAGCGAACGCACAGAAGAAGGACTTTGACCCTTATTGGTTTATGCAGCTTCAGGGTGGTGCGGCTCACACAATCGGTGAGACCTCATTCTCTGACCTTATCTCTCCTTCAGCCGCTGTTTCATTCGGCTATCAGTTCTCGCCTGTTTTCGGCGCAAGGCTGAATGTCAATGGATGGCAGGGTAAAGGTGCTGTGAACGGCCCTACCACTGTTTACAAGTTCAATTATGTTGAAGGTGCCGTTGACCTTATGGCTGACATCGCTTCGATCTTCGCTGGTTACAAATATGACCGTACCCTCAATCCTTACATCTTCGGTGGTGTCGGCGTGAACTACGCTTTCAACAACGATGAGGCTGTGGCCGTGAAGGACAAGTTCGTTGACGGTTATCTTTGGGAGGACAACAAGATCTCTCCTGCTTTCAGGGCCGGTGCCGGTCTCAACATCAGACTCACTGACGTGATCGCCCTCAACCTCGAAGGCAATTGCAGCTTCCTTGACGACCACTTCAACTCTAAGAAGGGCTCAAAGGCTGACTTCCAGATCAAGGCTGTCGCAGGTCTTACCTTCAGCTTCGGAAAGGCAAAGCCAGCTCCGGCACCTGTCCCGGTTCCGGCTCCGGCACCTGTTGTTAAACCAGAACCAGAACCAGAACCAGTAGTTGAGGAGAAGGTTGAGGTTGTTCCTGCATTCGAGTCACTTTCACGCAACATCCTCTTCGTCATCAACAAGTGGGACATCCGTGAGAGCGAGCAGCTCAAGATCGATGAGGTTGTCGAGGCTCTCAAGGCCAACCCTGACACCAAGGTTCGCGTTTCCGGTTACGCTGACAAGGCCACTGGTACCGCCAAGAGAAACAAGTTCCTCTCCGAGAAGAGAGCTGAGGTTGTCGCTGAGGCCATCGTTGCCGCCGGCATCAACAAGGACAGGATCATCACTGAGTATTTCGGTGACACCGTCAATCCATTCGAGACTCCTGAGGAGAACCGTGTCGCTGTCTGCCTCGTTAAATAATCTGGCGTGATAATTGAAAGAATATAAAGGCTGGGTTTCAAACCCCGGCCTTTTTTGAGACTAAAACAGTAAGTTAATAAATACATTATTTTATTATGAGAATTGTACGTGTTACTGGCAGGGAGATTCTTGATTCAAGAGGAAACCCTACAATCGAGTGTGAAGTTGAACTCGAATCCGGCATCATCGGTGTCGCTTCCGTTCCATCAGGCGCATCAACAGGCGAGAACGAGGCTCTTGAGCTTCGTGACGGTGACCCTAAGCGCTACGGCGGAAAGGGCGTTCTCAAGGCTGTCGCCAACATCAACGAGAAGATCGCTCCAGAAATCATCGGAATGTCCTGCCTTGAGCAGAGGGCTATCGATGAGGCTATGATCAAACTCGATGGCACCGCCACCAAGAGCAACCTCGGCGCAAACGCCATCCTCGGTGTTTCCCTCGCTGTCGCTCACGCCGCCGCCAACTACCTTGACATTCCTCTCTACCGCTACATCGGTGGAACCAACGGCCACGTGCTTCCTGTTCCTATGATGAATATCATCAACGGTGGGGCCCACTCAGACGCTCCTATCGCTTTCCAGGAGTTCATGATCCGTCCTGTAGGCGCCAAGAGCATCGCCGAAGGTGTAAGAATGGGTGCCGAGGTGTTCCACGCTCTCCAGAAGGTTCTCAAGGGCCGCGGACTCTCTACCGCTGTCGGTGACGAGGGT
>UMCV01032196.1_pt1 | contig 31644 bp, 28 predicted proteins | sample 1964311 | NCBI WGS metagenome assembly UMCV01 (sample SAMEA4835976, study PRJEB28245) | human gut metagenome | biome: gut microbiome; material: fecal sample | place: Denmark | collected 2008 | reverse complement strand
CTCGATGAGCAAGGCAAGCCTTGCAACACCATGACAACGGAGCAGGAAACGAGACTCATTGACCTTTTCAGGAATCTGAAGATTCTCTTTCCGAAAGCGAAGATTGTGGGCCATCGGGATTTGCCGGGAACTACTCCCAAAGAGTGTCCGTGTTTGGATGCGGGCAGCTGGGCTGCTCATCATCATCTCGATTAATACTCTGTTACTGACGAGGTACTTTTCCTCGTCAGTAACACTTGCTTAATATCTGACATTTCCATATACTCTATTCGATTTTTTGCAAGTATGCTTTAGGAATATATCCTGTCGTAACAGCACACAACCCCTTGATACTCACATAAAGTTTATGATCTTTTTTGATACGGACGACATAGCCTTCCGCTCCTTTCAAAGGACCTTCAATGACTCGGAACTTGTCGCCTTTGGTAAACTTGGGATTATACTCATCGTAAAAATCCAGTCCTTCAACACCAGAAGTTGCTACAATATTGAAGATTTTCACTTCACGTTCTGAAATTTTAGAAGGTTCTTTCAAGTTCTCAGAATTTTTGCCACGATAGAGCATCACTTTATTGAGAAAATTGCGTTCAATCTCTTCGGCTTCTGTTCTCGTAGTACGGAAAAGAATGAGAGATGGCATAATAGGAACTTCCTTCACCAGACTCTTTTTCTTATTCTTGTCCCAATATTCTTGTTTCACATCATAAATATGCTCTATCCCTTTGGCAACGAAATATGCCTTGATAGGCTTTCCTTTCCCAAAAAATATCTTGAATGCGTACCAACTCTCCTCGTTGTCTGGTTGTATCATTGTTTATTTTTTTCTATTTTGATCAGGGTGTACTTCTCATTCCCCCGTGTCGTGAAATCATGTTTCAAAACACTTGGCAAGAAAGGGTTGGTTAGTCTATTTCCTATAACGGAAACCTCTAATCTCAGACGTACTCCTGATCCAAGAGCATGATAGTCTGCAACCCTTGGAATGATTAGCTGTCCGATTCCTTTGTCCTCAAAATCCTTCCCTCAATCACTCCCGTTCTTCTGAATCTCTATATAAGAGACACAGAAAACCGAAAAACATTCTTTCAATCAACGACTTAGAAGATTGTGTACGAGAAGAATGCTGAAAAAATGTAGAATTTCGTAGAATGATATTAATTTTTTAACACGCATAATTTGTTTGTTTCCAACAATTTTCGTATTTTTGCGGTAAGATTCTGTGTCTCTTATATAAAGATTCAGAAAAATTGGTTCATTTTGGTTCATTTTACATAATCCCTCTTTTTATTCTTTTTTGCGGCTTATAGGGCTGCCAGTATCTTGGCGTTGGCATCATCTACTTCTGAGCTTTTGATGGAACGGAGATAGATTTGTGTGGTGGTTTCGGAATGATGTCCCAATGCCTCGCTGATGACAGAGATAGAGATATGATTATCTCTTGCCGTCGTTGCCCAGGAATGGCGGGCAACATAGAGGGTGAGCTTGCCCTTGATGCCTATCGTAGCTCCAAACTTTCTGAGGTGGTAGGAGATACGCGCTTCCGCATTGTGATATAGGCGTGCCTCATCCTGCTTTTTGTCAATAGTTTTATCCTGTCTTTTGTTTCTATCATCAACAAGGAAAGGAAAGAGATAAGATGAGGAGGCGGTCTGCGCCTGATACTTTTCCAACAACTCCTGCATCTCCTTCTCCCATCGGATGGTGAGACGCTGTCCTGTCTTTCTTCTTGTATAATGAAGATAACCGTCCTTGAGGTCAGATTTGCGGAGATGAGCCAGGTCGATGAAAGAGATACCACGCAGATAGAAACTCATCAGGAATGTATCTCTTGCCATCTCTTCCTTGGGATTGAGATCCTTGACAGATTGCAGGCTCTTGATCTGGCTGACATTCTCTGTAGGTATGGCTCTCTTGCGAGTTTGGGCAATACCGGTATAAACATCCGAGAAGGGATGCTGCTGTGGCGTCAGTCCCTTTGCCACAGCTTTGTTGTAGGTGGCACGGAGGATGCGGAGATAGAAGGAACTGGTGTTTTTGCATACCTCCGCCGTATGATGCAGGTACGCCTCATACGAGCGCATCACTTCTGCATCTATCTCTTTTAGGGCAATATCCTTGTTGTCTCGGTATCGCTTAAAGCTGTTGAGGGTTGCCTTGTAATGCAGCGAGGTGTGGTATTGCCCGTTTTTCATCAACAGGGCGATGAGGAGATTCATGAACTGGAATAACGACTCTGATGTTTTCTTGTTTCTTGACATAACGATTGTGTATTTATGAAGTTTATTAATATATGATAGGGGCACCTCTGTCTCTATTCAAGAAACAAATATCAAGCAAATAAAACAGTTAAACTTTGTTGCTTTTCCATTCTATTGTGGCAGTTGACCCAATTCCATTGTGGCAGTTGACCCAATTTCATTGTGACAGTTGGCGCATTTCCGTTGTGGCAGTTGGCGAATTTTCGTTGTGACAGTTGGCGAATATTTCCTATAATTGTCAGTATTTGCACAATACAACGATTGATGGCGCAAAATTACAAAATCGCCTCTATCGTATAATGGTAATCGTTATTACAAAAAAAAACTCCGAAGAACCAAGATTGATTCTTCGGAGTTTTTTGTACACCCTTAGGGATTCGAACCCTAGACCCACTGATTAAGAGTCAGTTGCTCTACCAACTGAGCTAAGGGTGCCTCTGCTAAAAGCTTTGTTTTCAAAAGCGAGTGCAAAGGTAATACATTTTTCTGAAACCACCAAATTTTTATGGATATTTTTTAATAAAAACTTTCATTTTATCCATCATGGTTGGTTGATGAAAGCATTATTCCTTCAGCCAACCACCTATCAGACTGATGATTTCCTGTCTTGTAGGCTCAGGGAACGACAAGATGCGAGTTTTGTGCGAACCGCCATGACACATATAAACATGCAGGTTCTTCTTGTTCTTGGTGAAAGGCAAGCCATAAATGCCCGAAGCTCCCCATGGGTCGATATCGCCATAAATATAAACCATCTTCGGATCATTCTTGGTCAGGAACTCTACCGTATGATTATAGAGTGCTGGCGAGAACTTCACGTTTTCTGCCCCCTTTGGCACCATCAGTTTCTTCAGATAACCCTTAGCTGTCTTGATACTGAGATATTTCTTGAATGGTTTGGTATAATAGCCGTAATAACCCAACTCCCGGGCTGCCTGCACATCAAACGAGGCTGTGGCATTATAGTTGGTGAAATAGTCAGGTTCACACATGTTGATCCAGTAATCAAACACCGTCTTGTCATCTGCCTCTCTTGCAGGAATCTTGTTGATGTCTTCTCCCCACTGCCAGAAAGCAAAGGCGTATTCGAATACAGAGTAATCAAAAATCTCTGCCAGCGGAGCATTGAATACATATTTCTTATCGTTGCAATATTTCTCGAACATTGGCAGCAACGCAGCCTTTCGCTTGAAGAGGAGCAACTGGAAATCGAGCACCTTCTGTCGGTTTTCCTTGGTTGATACCTGATATTGCAGGAACTTCTCATGTCGTCCATCCTCCACACCCTTGTTGAGCGGAGCTACGTATGGCACAGAAATATCTACATCATCTGGGAAGTAAGAACGGTAGAACATCGTAGTCTGTCCGCCCTTGCTGATGCCGGTAGCAATCCATTTTCCCTTGTACATCGCATGCAGGGTCTGGTTTACATGATGCAGATCATAAAGCGAATTCTCAACGGTAAGATAATCCCAGTTGCAAGGACTAGGCATCGACTTGTCGAAATAACGGTACTCTACGGTAATGATGTTGGTATCGAAGAGTTTGGAAAGTTCTTCAATATATCCTTCACGCAGCGCATAGTTGGCATTATATCCTTCTGTTACGAGCACGGTAGGACGGTCGAATCCTCTATGGCAGAGCACCACCCTCTGTTCGAAATAGCCCTTGGATGCATCCTTGGCATCGAGCTGTTGCTTGATAAAGAACACATACTTTTCCGGGAAATGCGTACTTTTCAGCGTTTCCACGTTACTTACTCCAGGCAATGCAGCCAGTTGCTTACCAGCCACGCCCAGTTCTGCCGCCAGCATCTGCAATGGCAGGATGAAGAGCAGCAGCATCAATTTCAAAAATCTCAGTTTCATCTGATTCTCTCTTTTTATATATTATATTCTAAAATTCAAGATTGCAAAATACATTCTATATGTTTTCTAAAATCAGAACAAGAATCCTGCATTGATATAGAATCCTACATTCTTACCCAAGCTAGAATAATTAGCCTGAATGCTTACCGGACCCAATACGAAATCATAGGATGCTCTCAAGGCTCCTCCCCACAAATCATCACCGATAAGAATATGGGAAAACTTGCGGGCTTCCTTGCCATACTCTCCCAGAGCGGTAAGATAGAACTTTCCTTTCACCCGATAGCGGAAACCAAGCTGACCAGTCACCACATTGCGCTCCAGCAGATGAACATGCTGCGCACTCTCCCATGCCACCTGCCAAGGCAGATAGTAACCATCAGCTACTCCACCTGCATAATTCTGATAAATGGCAGGTACGGAACTGCCAAACAAGAAGCGGCTCTTGAGTTTAGGAAGCAGATAGAATCTGGAATTGAGACGTACGGCACATTCTCCTTGAAAAACAGCTTCACCGAAAGGATTACCATCAGCATAATGTATTCCGTCATCCGTATGCAGAATGCCCTGAACCTGAATGCGGCTACCACGGGTCGGAAAATAGCGGCGGTCGTAAGTATCCATCACAACAGATGCAAAGTAGTTCAGAAAATGGTCTGACGAACGTGTCTGGATGCTTCCGTCGCGTTCGAACATATCAGAATGATAATGATAATAATCAAACTGCACTCCCGATTTCAATCTGAAATTACCGATATCGCGGGTATAGAATCCAGCGAAAGAATGCGAAAGAAACTCTAGGGCATCCAACTTATGCTTGTCCGCATAAAGGTCGAAATCATAATGAGCCATACGATAGGAAATGCCTATTTTCGCTCCAAAAAGGTTGCCATAGGCATATTTCATTTCCAGATATGGATTACGGGAAATGCGTCCTGTAAAGGCATAATGATGACGGGTAGAAAACTGCTGGTTATTGGATATCTGAGCAATGACGCTCGCCAAATCCTGCGTATCAAAACGTGCACCTACACTGATTCTTCTCGATTCGTTGGGTTCCAGCATGAATACCAGGTCATAAGGTTCCTCGTTAGACTGTCTGTATTCTACACGCGAAAAGATATTCAGTCCCCTGAGCATGGCAAGTGTGCCATCTATCTCCTCAGGACTGACTTCCGAATTCTCCCGTAAAGCAATTTTCTTTCTAATCCACTTTTCCTCCTCTCCGCTGATGCCTTCTATCCGGATGCTTCCTATATGATAAGCTTCCGTCTGAGAAGGTTTCGGCTGTTTGAGGCGTTTATCCTGTAATGTATCATCAGAGGCTACAGAATCACAAGCATCTGCATAGATATACTTTCTCAGAGCCATCAGCTCATCCCATTTCTGACGGGCAGCCTGTTCTCCCCGCTGTATCATGGTATCAATGGCTTCAGATTGGAAACTGGCTGCCGAATAACCTTTCAGAGAAGGATTGATATAAAGATCGGCTTCTGCCATATTCTTCCTGTATTTGTTCTGCCCCATCATACTTATGAGCTGTTCAACAACAGAAGAAGCCGATTTCAGCTCTTCCTTCTTCTTCCAACCGGTACTCAAATCTACACAGATAATCACATCCGCTCCCATTTCCTTTGCCACATCAACCGGCAGATTGTTCAAGGCGCCGCCATCCACCAGCATCTTCCCTTTCCATTCTACCGGAGCAAACACGCCCGGTATCGACATGCTGGCACGCATCGCCAATGGCAACGAGCCCGATGAAAACACGACCTCCTTGCCTTCGACCAGATCTACCGCCACGCAACGGAAAGGGATGGGTAAATGAGAGAAATCATCTACCTGATGATACCCCACGGTAAGTTTAGAGAAAAGGTTAAAGATATTCTGCCCCTTCACATAACCGGTTGGCAACGAGACCTTCCTCTCTTTGGAAAGAGGAATATGAACGATATATTTCTCCCTTTCTTCTTTAGAGAGGAAAGTCTCCGATTCACGTTTCACCTGGTCGCTCAAAAGGAAAAGCCAGTTCTGGTTACGGTAGAGGCTATCGATATCCGCAGCATCGTAGCCGATGGCATAGAGTCCGCCCACGATGGCACCGATACTGGTTCCGGCAATATAATCTACAGGAATATCAGCCTCTTCCAGCACCTTGAGCACACCTACTTCAGCCGCGCCCTTGGCACCACCTCCACCCAACACGAGCCCCACCTTCTTGCGTGGCTGCTGGGCTTGCAGAGGAGTATGTGCAAAGAAGCAGCAGAATAAAACCAAAAAACATAATATCTTATCTCGATGTACCATCATATTGCTCCTTTTTAAAATGAATAACTGACACGGCAAATACTCTTCACTCTTCACCAATTCCTCCGGAATACCGATAAACAGGGCGGTTGGCGGAGGTGAAGAGTTCTCAGAAGCTCTTCACCCACTCTTCACCACTCTTCACCTAAATACTTTTTCAAGAATCCGACAGAAAAGAGAAGAATGATATTTCTTTTCCTCCATATTTCTTTCGTGTTTATAATTCTAATGATATTCCTTTCTTTCTATCTTTCTGGCTCACAGGTTCAGCTTACGAGGATCTTGGCGCAAATCCCAGAGATCCACCAGCCAGATGATATCTTTCTCTTCATTATAGAAATAGATAATCTTGAAGTTCTTCATGATGATGGCACCACGATACCTTCTCCATTTCTGCAGTTCAGGTACAAACGGATAACTCTCAGGCATCAACCTCAGCTGATGTTTAATACCAATCAAGCTATCAATCCACTTTTTGGCTGTTTTTCTGCCGAATTCCAACAAAGCGTAATCTACACATTTGTCAAATTCGCTATCAAACAAATCATCTGCCTTTATCTCCATTGCGCAATCTTCTGTTCTAATCTTGCAATTAAATCATCCACTGGATGACCATAGTTCGGGTCATCCAAGTGCTTGTCTATTTCTGCGCAATGCTCCATCACCTGCTCCAGCGAGCGCCCCATAGGATAGGAATCGGTTTCATAAGCCTCATCCCATGATACTGATGATGCTGCCGAACGATAAGCAGGCGATGGCTCACAGACCTTATCCCCTGCTATTTTCGATTCCTCGATATGATATTTCTTTTCCTCCATATTTCTTTCGTTTTTAAAGTTCCACATAATCATTTATATTTTGAGACTGAGAACCTTTTTGGATTCTGTCTCATATCCCAAATATCAACAATATGCACCACATCCAAGGATTCATCATAATAATAAACCAACTTGAAATTACGCATAAAATTAGCACCCCGAAGCAAATAGCTAAACTTTGGAGCACCAAGAAAAGGGGGCTTACCTTCAGGATATTTTCTCAGGAAGTTCTGGATTTTCATCAGTTCCTCTTTCCATCTTCGAGCTGTTTTCTTACCAAAATTCTCATAAGCATCGATAATATACTGGCGTTCCTTTTCTTCATACAGTTTGTGAACAACTATTTCAGCCATGGGAATTCCTCATATAAACGTTCGTTAAAGGCATCAACAGATTCCCATTTAGAAGGATCATCCTTAATGGTTTCACAATAATCGATACTATACAAAAGACCCTCATAACTAAAATGATTTTTAAGAACAGGTATTTCATCTTCCTGCCCTATCCCAGAATCAATCACATGATGAGACACAGACTCTGATGCAACAGATGCATAAGCAGGCGATGGCTCACAAACCTTATCCCCTGCTACCTTCGATTCATCGATATGATATTTCTTTTCCTCCATATTTCTTTCGCTATTAAAGTTCCACGATTCTTATGTAAAGATGGTGCAAAAATACGAAGAAAGATTGGAAACCGCAAGAAAATCTACAAAAAAATGGCAGAGAACACTGAAAATTAATAGATTATACGGATTAAGTTGGATAAAAAAAGGCCCTGTATAAATTTTTCTTCTTAAAATCTTTGAAGTATTAGCAATTATCTGTATCTTTGCACATGAAATATTTAAAATTAACAATTATGGCAACACAAGTGAAGCGCATGAACGAGCGGATGCAGCAAGAATTAGATAAACTTTGGGAATCTGGCGAACTGAGTAATGAGAAGTTGCAGGAAATGCAGTCTGAACACTTGCGCACGGCTTATAAATAATGCTTAAGACTAGACTTTTTATTTATGCGGAATGCCCAACAAGTAGAGCATTCCGCAAAAAAAACTACTTGTTAAAATACTTCTTGCCACCCTGCAGGATAACAATTCCCTTAGCATTCTTGCCAACTGTCATACCAGCCATATTGAAAGTCTTAGCTGACTTTACTACATTTGTGCGAGCTAACTCAGTAATACCGGTGCCTGTATTGTCAAGCAAGTAGATGACATATTGAGCTTCTCCATTACCTAAATATTCACTATTTCCTATATAAATCTTTCCATTCATACGATAGATAGACAGATCCTTTCCATTATTACCATTCGGTATAGTGAACAATTCCTTTCCATCCTCATTCTTTACGGCTATATAAGACTCATAGTACTTGTCAGGCACATCCTGACATAAAACGAGTTTTCCATTTTCAATACCATTTATCATTAGACTATTAGCGCTAGCTTCTGGCTGAGATACTTGCCTATAACATTCTACAAGAAACTCATATTTATCATCATTATTAAACACATTTTGAGTAAGGTATACATATGAATCCTCATTGTAGTTCGCATCAAAATCATACACCTCTGTCTGCATGATTCTTTCTTGCTGTGTTACCTCACTACTTTCACGGCTATCATCTACCTTCCAAGCCAATTTAGACATATCAACTTCAACTAACTTAGTAAGATCATTTACTTCATATAATTTATTGTCGGAAGGGTTATAATAAGAGTAACGCTCACTTACGTAAATACTATCATATTTACCAGAAACTTCTTGCCAATCATATTTATTATGATAAGCAAAATTGCCTTTATAATCAGTGAAGTAAACCAGTTCACCATCACCTATCAATTGGGAAACAGCAGCCTTAAATTCATCCATCGTTGTAATTGGAGTTTCAAATCCATCATAACCATATACTCCATCAACTTTGTCCCAATAAGCTTTCTCATAACCTTCCTTAACAACCTTCTTGGTTTTGAAATCAGCTAACGCTTTCATTGGTACCAAATTGCTTTTGAATACCCTAGGGTCATACTGAAAAGTTTTCTCCACGTTAAAAGAAGCATCATAAACAGTAAACTCAGGTGTTTGGTTGCTACTATTATTTTCAACTCCGATAGTTGAATAAGGAGTAATAACACCTGTAGTAGTAAGCCCTTTAGGGATGAAATCAAATCCATCACCTTTCACCTTAGTCACTTCAGAAATCTGTGCACTAGCAGCCAAAGCCATGACTGCAAAAGCGGAAACAAGTAATGTTCTCTTCATAATTAATTACAACAACAAGTTTGGATGTCTAGCAAACTTGAATTAAAAAGTTTATAAGTTCTTTTTCCTGCAATAACAAAGCGTAGACATCTTCACTTGACATTTGCCTAGCGACACGTTTGCTATGCAGTTGCTACATATTATTCTACCCTTGTGAGCATCACCCTTCATAATGATTTTGCAAAAATAGTCTTTTTGATAGTATTCAGAAAATAAAAGCTACAGCCAAACACCCTTATCCATAGCAACAAAGCCAACCATGATGCACATCAAGACCAGCCTCATCCCCATTAGAACGCAGAAACGTGGACGATCCACTTATCCAACGTTCCAAGGTGTTTGGCCTAACCTATATGCAACAGATAAGTTTTACGTCCACGCTATAGCGGACGCTTACTTATTTATTCTGTTGCACATGTTCTTCCGCGGCCAAACTTCAGGAACATTATTATCGAATAAACAGCAAACGCTATTATTTTAACCCACAAAAAACAGACGTCATCACCCTAGGGCGAATCAATCCGAATGCAAAGTAAATGCAAACGAGCGCAATGAAAGCTTGCTTTCAAATTGCCGAGTGCAGCTTTGCTTCTGCAAAGATACTGCAAAAATCAGAGATAACAAAAAGATTCGCCATCTTTTTTATATTATCCCCCATTTTTTCTTGCGAAATCAAAATATTCGTCGTATCTTTGCAGAATGAAGAAGAGGACAAAAAGGAAAAAAGAGGTGGTCCAGAAAGGTGGTCCAGAAAGGTGGTCCAGAAACAAGAAATGCCATTTTGCAACTTATCGCCAGCAATGGGAATATCACTTCCCGAGAGATTGCTAACACTTTGAACATCAATAGAAGTGCTATCCTTAAGCATCTCAAGAAGATGCAGGAAGATCATATCATCCGCAGAGAAGGCTCGCAGAAATCAGGCAAATGGGTAGTCATATCATAATCCTGACCGATAAATATTATGTGGAAGCAAACACGGAAATACTCTTCACTCTTCACCAAACCCTCCAGAATACCGATAAACAGAGAGGTTGGCGGGGGTGAAGAGTTTACGGCAGCTCTTCACCCACTCTTCACCCATATACTTCAACACATCAACGCATAAAGGAGGATACACATCTACCTATCGATTTTGAGTCCAGGTGAAGAGTGGTGAAGAGCGGGTGAAGAGTTGCTGATGACTCTTCACCTCCCGAAATGCCGATAAACACAGGGGATTTGGGAGGAAAGGTGAAGAGTGAAGAGATTTTTGCAGAATGCTAAACATAAATCATATTGATAGGATTGGGAAATCTGGTTTCCCCGTCTGAGATGACTGTCTTATAGGAACAGCCGACTGTTCCCTATTCCGCTAGTCGGCTGTTCGCCCCAAACAGCCTACCGGTCATACGCAAACAGCACACTTATCTTTCAGAGATAAATATCAGAACATCGGAAATTTATCTGCCAAAAACCGAGATATAAAACTAAAACCGCAATGAAACTTCCATGAAATTTGGAGGGTTAAAAAAAATATATTACCTTTGCATCCGCAAAAAAGATAAGATTATGAACGGATTGTATACTATATTATTATTGGTGCTAAGCAACATCTTCATGACGCTGGCTTGGTACGGACACCTCAAGTTGCAACAAACGGGCGTGAGCAGCAACTGGCCTCTTATCGGTGTCATCGCCTTCAGTTGGGCCATCGCCTTCTTCGAATATTGCTGTCAGGTACCAGCCAACCGCATCGGTTTCGTAGATAATGGCGGACCGTTTAATCTGGTCCAGCTCAAGGTGATACAGGAATGCGTATCGCTTATCGTCTTCGCCATCATCGCCAATATCCTCTTTCAGGGACAGGGATTGCACTGGAATCATTTCGCAGCCTTCTGCTGCCTGATTGCAGCCGTTTATTTCGTATTCATGAAATAGCCGGATAAGGAGTTAACTCAATATAACTCCTTATCCGGCTACTTTTTTAGTTTTACACCTGCCCTACACCAGCTTATAGATTTCGCTCGGTGTCTTGCGTTTCAATACTTCCAGTTGGAAGTCCTTGCCGGCTATGATGCCTTTGCTGCGCAAAATCTGCTCCACTGTTTTGCGTGCCAGCTCAGGATGGTTGTTCTCCTCGCTGAGATGACAGAGCCAGACGTGATGAAGCTCCGGTGTAGCATAATTGGCAAGCGCCTCGCCACAATCGTCGTTGCTCAGATGACCGTTATCTCCCAGAATGCGATCCTTCAGATACTGGGGATAATGACCCTGCTGGAGCATCTCTACACTATGGTTCGCCTCAAGCACAAGATAGTTGGCACGGCCGATAAAGTCGTGCATCTCTTCAGTAATATGCCCCACATCGGTGATGAGGCAGAAGTTCACACCTCCACACTCCACGAAATAGCCAACATTGTCGGTACTGTCATGGGGTACGCCGAACGGGGTTATCTTAAACTCGCCCAGTGTGAAAGTTACGTTCTTCTCTATCACACGAGCATGGTTAGGCTCTATCTTCTTTCGAACACAATAGTTGCGCTCGATGCCTTGATGTACTTTACGGGTCGTATATACCGGTAGATGATAGTCAGTACTCAGACTCCCCACCGACTTTACATGGTCGGCGTGGTCATGGGTGATGAGGACGTGATGCACATCCTCGAAGCGAAGTCCATAGTTATGGAAATGCTTCTTTAATATTCTTATTCCTACTCCTACGTCTATCAGTATCGAATCCGTATCAGTGTAAAGATAATAGCAATTGCCACTACTTCCACTGCCAAAGGATATAAATTTCAGCATTTTAATTGTTATTTTCCATGCAAAGTTAGCAAAAAAGATTCTTATTACAAAGTTTTTTACTATCTTTGTGCCGAAATATCGCAAAAAAATAGAATTTTTAAGATTTGAGAATCATGATGAAGAAATCGATGATAGGTTTATGCATAGCTGTGGCATGCATGACCGCAAGTATAATCAGCCTTTCGGGATGTGAACCTCACGAAGGCAGCGAGGACCAGCTGAAGGCTGATGTTGATTCGTTTGCCAACTATTATTTCAACTGGCATTTCCCGAAAGCCGTGAAGTATTGCACCCAGGAATCGGAGCGCTGGCTGCGCTATGCTGCAAGTAATGTGAACGAGACTGACGTGGAACTGCTGCGCCAGAAGCCGGAGGATGCCAGCATCGAGATTACGGATATTGATTTCGGTGACGATGAAACAAGTGCCACCGTTACCCTTACGGTTCATAATTTTCTGCAGATGGACAGCACGGGCAGGATCCGCAGCTCATAGAACAGGCCGATTTCCAACTGCCGATGTGTATGGAAAAGGGACTCTGGAAGATTAAGTTGGAAAAATTGCCTTGAAAAAAGTAAGGAGTTTCTGAGGGGCAACATGATCAAAAAGATGCCCTGCAGAAACTCCTGGCTATAAACTATTAACTATAAACTATTAGCTGCATTTAGAACGGCAGACCAACTGCGAAATGGAAGGCGAAATCGCGGTCTAGTTTCGGGTGGATAATCGCCCAATGCTCTTCCTTCGTTCCGTAAGCTGGATTGATTGCCTTCATACCCATATCCAGACGGAGGATGAAGTAATCGAAATTCAACCTGAGACCTAAACCATAGGCTACAGCTATCTGTTTGTAGAATTCATCTATCTTGAACTGGCCGCCAGGCTGATCCTCATAATTGCGAAGTGTCCAGATATTACCGGCATCGATAAACGCTGCACCCTCAAACTTCCAGAAGAGCGAAGTGCGGTATTCGGCATTCAAGTCGAGCTTCACATCACCCGTCTGGTTGATGAAATCTATTCTGCCGTCAGTTCCCTTAAACTTGCCCGGACCTAATTCTCTTACGCCCCAACCTCTTACCGAGTTGGCACCACCCGAGAAATAACGCTTTTCGAAAGGTAGCACCGTACTGTTGCCGTAAGGATAAGCCACACCGATACCCGCATGCAGCGCCAGAGCATTGCGCTTATCAAACTGCATCAGATGGGTATAATCTACATCAAACTTCGCATACTGGGCATAAGCTATATTAAATAATGTACGCTGCCCCTGGCTGTTCACCTTGAAACCGAAAGCCTTGGAAACACCACTCAGCAGATTGCCCGAACTCTCTACATTCACTCGCACAGCATCTACCCCATCGCTATAACTCAAACCGAAACCCATCTTCATGATAAACAGGTCTTCGTAATTGTAGCGGAGGATGGCATTTCTGTTTTCTGCATTATCGAGATAGTCTCTCTTGAAAGTCTCGGATATCCATGGCATATACACATAGTTGAGATCGAGCAGGTCGAAACGCCAGGCCAGATGATGACGCGGTTCTGTCCAGCGATAACGCCAAGCAGTAGAGAATACGCGGCGATGAAACTCCGGACGGTTCTGAAGATTCCAACTTGCCGACAACTCGCTGTTTGCCGTCTGTCTTCTTCTGAAATTTCTTGAAAGGAAAGGCGCCAAGAAACGAGGGAAAACCAGTTTGCCTTCAACCGAATATTCAGTATAGTTCTGGTCCTGATACCCCTCCAGACCGGTAATAGCCTCGTAAGCTCCACGAAGTTCGATGCTCAGCTGCTCACTACCTCTGAAGAGATTTCGGTTGGTATAAGTGAGCGATGCAGCAGCTCCCAAGTCGCCCGCCGTATTGGTTCCTTCCGGCTGGAAGGCGATGGTAGAAGGCTTGTTGGTACTGATCTGGATATTGCAATCCATCTGCCGGCTGATGCTGTCCCTCTCCATTCCGTTCTCCGTAACCTGGTTGCTGTCAGGAACTTCAGAGAAACTGATATTGGTATACTTCACCGCCTGCAGACGGGCAAAGTTGTTATAGGTGCGCTGCAAGGCAGCGGCACTGTAGGGACGGCCTTCTCTAAGGGCAGTGGCATTGAGCAAAACCTGATGGCGCAGATGGATTCGGTCGCTGTCATTACTCAGATAGTTGATGTTTCTGATTTCATATCGGGGATGATCAACCTCAGGAGCATTACTGTTTGCCTTATACTTCATCAGGTGGAGCGTCAGGGCGATATCCTTCTGTCCCGCAATCGTATCGGCAGAAAACTGGATAAAATCTTTATGAAAGCGGAAATAGCCATCATTGGTCAGAAGGCTGGAGATACGCCTGCGCTCATTATCCAATGTTTCTACCGTAAATCTCATACCCGGCTTAATCTGCTGATTATCGGGGTTATCGAGATGCAGAAGTTGCTGGATATGTTCATCTTCCACTTCATATTTCACCTTGCCTATCACAAAAGGTTCTCCGGGATGCAACAGATAGGTAGCATCCAGTTTCTTTCCTTTCTTGGTGGTATAGAGCGACACCCCGGCATGCATGAAGCCCTGGTTCTGCATGGCGGTAAGCAGATCCTGACAGGAGAGCCGTGCCTGCAAAGTATCGTAGATGACAGGCTTCTTGCTGAAAGGATTCTTGAAGAGCGAGAAGAGTTTCGGTTTCTCTTTCTGGCGCACATACTGCTTGAGCGCCCCGGCATTATACCCTGCCGAGTCGCTCTTCACTTCCACCTTATTTAATATATACTCCCCTTCCGGCACCATTTTGCTTGAAGAACAAGATGCTATGAGCAGCGGCAAGGCAAGTAATGAAATCGTTTCTTTTTTCAAAATATCTATCGTTTTTGATATGCAAAGATAATGCAAAACAAATTAAATACAAAATATTTAGCACTTTTTATTTTGAAATGTCTATATTTTATGTTACCTTTGCACACATATAGACAAAAAATAAATGATTAGCAAGAATAAAATAAAGTACATACGTTCGCTCGAACTGAAGAAGAACAGAAATAAAGAAGGAAAGTTCGTGGCAGAAGGTTTCAAGGTGGTAGACGATCTGCTCGCTCTGCAACCTGCCGACCTGATTGTGGCTACCGGCGAATGGCTCCGGGGCAAACACTTCGGGGCTGAAACAGAAGTGATAGAGGTTACTGATGAAGAACTGAAGAAGGTAAGTTTCCTGCAGCATCCGCAACAGGTGCTTGCCGTATTCAAACAGGCAACATCAGGAGATTACTCTATTAATACCAGCGAACTGAGTCTGGCGCTCGACGGCGTTCAGGACCCGGGCAACCTGGGCACCATCATCCGCATCGCCGACTGGTTTGGCATCACCCATATCTACTGCAGTCAGGATACTGCCGACGTATACAATCCGAAAGTGGTGCAGGCCACGATGGGCAGCATAGCAAGAGTGAAGGTAGAATATGGCAACCTACTGGGGCTGGTAGAATCACTTCCAGCCGACGTTCCCGTTTACGGCACCCTGCTCGATGGCGACAACATCTATCAGCAAAAGCTCGAAAACCGAGGACTCATCGTGATGGGAAACGAAGGAAAAGGCATCTCGCCAGAACTGGCAAAGAAGGTGAACCACAAGTTGCTCATCCCTAACTTTCCGGAAGGTAGAGCTACAGCCGACAGTCTGAATGTGGCTATCGCTACCGCCATTACCTGCTCAGAATTCAGAAGAAACTTTTAAAGGTAAAAAAGTAAAAGGGTAAAAAGGTGAAAAAATAAAAAAGCGATAATTAAAAATTAAAACAAGATAGTTATGGAAGTAAATGAATTATTTAAGCACCGAAGTATAACTTCCTGCATGAGAGCATCATACGATACCATAACAAGTGACTTCAGATCACTCGTAAAACAGACATGGACTACCCATGTTCCATTTGCAGTATTGCTGGCTATCGTACTCTATTTCCTCCTCCCCAACAAACCGCTTCACGATTGGGGAGCCGTGAATCCGATGGCTTCGTTCATTCTGCAAACCATCATTTACGGAGCCACTATCGTAATGGCTATCGTATCATTCTGGCATCTTCTGCCAAGAAAGCAACTATGTCCTAAAGGCGAAAAGCGCAAGATAGGCAAATTCCTCCTCCGCATTCTCCGCCACTTCGGAGGTTTCTTTCTGACCAGTTTTCTCGGCATGATTATCGTAGGCATCGCTACCTTTATCGCAGCCCTGCCTTCCATCATCCTCATCATCGCACAGTTCTATTCACAGCTCGGTGCACTTGATGGAGACCCGCTCGGTGTGCCGGGGTATTTCACCCCACTCCTCTTCCTGGTGTTCACCATCACCTTCCTGCTCATCATCTACGCCCTGAGCTGGCTCGGCATTTCGCTTGCCTATCAATTCGGCTCTTACAAGGTGCAAGACGAAGAGAAACAGAGAATGAAGGAAAGCCAGAAGATGGCAACTACAGAGATAGAAAAATATTAATCGTATTAACATATATAAGAGACATGAAACAGACAAGATTACTCTTCATCGACCGCGATGGAACTCTGATTCAGGAACCAGAGGACGAACAGATTGACAGCTTCGAGAAGCTGGTATTCACCAAGGGCGTGTTCCACAACCTCGCCTTTATTGCCCAGCACACCGACTACGAGCTGGTGATGGTGAGCAACCAGGACGGACTGGGTACCGACTCCTTTCCGGAAGATACCTTCTGGCCAGTACACAACTTCATCATCCAGACCCTGGACAGCGAAGGCATCCACTTCGCCAAGCAGCACATCGACCGCCACTTCCCTGAAGATAACTCACCAATGCGCAAGCCAGGAACAGGCATGCTGACCGAATACATCGACAATCCTGCCTACGATATGGCAAACAGTTATGTAATCGGTGACCGTGAAACCGATGCCCAACTTGCCGAAAACCTGGGTTGCAAGAGTCTGATTCTCGGAAAAGACGGCATGGACTGGGATAAGATTGCCGAGATTCTCTTTGCCGGCGACCGCATCGCAGAGGTGAAGCGCACCACCAAGGAAACGGATATCTACATCAAAGTAAATCTTGATGGTTCAGGAAAATGCGACATTTCTACCGGTCTCGGTTTCTTCGACCACATGCTGGAACAGATAGGCAAGCACGGCATGATGGATCTCACCATCCATACCAAGGGCGACCTCTATGTGGATGAGCATCATACCATTGAGGATACGGGTATTGCACTGGGCGAATGCCTGCTGCAGGCTTTAGGTGATAAGCGCGGAATAGAAAGATACGGCTATAGTCTGCCGATGGACGACTGTCTCTGTCAGGTAGCATTGGATTTCGGTGGCCGTCCATGGCTGATTTGGGATGCCGAGTTCCACAGAGAGAAGGTGGGCGAAATGCCAACCGAGATGTTCAAGCATTTCTTCAAGAGTCTGAGTGATGCAGCAAAGATGAACCTCAACATCAAGGCTGAAGGCGAGAACGAGCATCATAAGATAGAAGGCATCTTCAAGGCACTTGCCCGTTCGCTGAAAATGGCGGTAAAGAGAGACATCTACCACTTCGAGCTTCCTAGCTCTAAGGGAATGTTGTAAGAATGTTGAATGTTAAATGTTGAATGTTGAATTGAAAGCCCGGCAAGATTCGCTGAATCCTGCCGGGCTTTTGTTTTTCAAGAGTTAGAAATTCAAGATTTATCCTGACTAAAATTTAGTCATGAACTCCACAACAATCTTATCTTTTTCTGAAACTTTAGCTATACCACCTTTACGATAGAAATATTTCTCGTAGTTGATACGAATATCAGAGATGAATGGCTTGGCAAGACTCAGGGTTACACCGCCCGTAACACGATGGCGCTTATAATCATTAATCTTCAAGGCACCGAGTTCGGTATCAGAACCGCCATATCTTGTACCATCACTGTGGTCGCTCATGAAATCATATCTTGCCAAAGGCGAAACCTTCCTGATGAGGCTCTTAGGATTAGCCACCGGAATGTCATAGCATACGAAACCATCGAATGCATGAACATCGTGGAAAGCATCCTTGCTGTAATGCTTGTAAAGATACTCTGCCTCAGCAATGAAACCACCCTTGTGGAAGGTGATACCGCCATCATACATCGTTACCGTAACATCAGATGGCTTGATCTTCTGGGTGCTCAACACCAGGTTCACATTCGGGAAGAGGAACTGAGCCTTGGCAGAATAGTTAACGCCCTTGGTCCAGTAATCTTTCTGGTTGGTCAAGCCCGAACCATTGAAGATACCGGCATTCACCACGATTGGGAAACCTACATTCCAGGTGTATCCGATTTCGGCACCCACGTCGCGCACGTTGCCCACCTGCTTGGCAATGAACGATCGGTTGGCGAAGTACTGCTGATGAGGAGAACGGTGAGCATCAATAGTGAATGGCACGCGCTCCTGACCGATGGTGAACTGCAGTGTCTTCCAAGGCTTGATGCGTGTATATGCATCGAGCATCTTGATCTTACCCTCGTCGCAGAGATCAATCTCAGCCTTATAACTAACCTCCTTTGTTACATTTCCTGCTACATTGATACGGGCCGTACGCACCTCAAATCGTCCCTCCCCTTCTTCGGTTTGGTATTCATACTTAGAACGGATGGTTCCACCTATCTTCATCGTCTTTACGAATTCAGGCGCATCGTTTCCAAGAGAACTCTTTTCTGAGTTTTGGGCATTCATTCCCATCGACACCATAGCGAGTGCTATCAACAGATACGTTTTCTTCTTCATTTTTACCTTATTATATATATATACCTTAATTGATTGTTACCAACAAGAAAGCAATCCCGTTATGAATTGAAATTCAACAAGATGCCATTCTATTTCTTTTCGGCTGCAAAGATAAGGATAAAATGTTTCTTTCACAAAACATAAGTGTTACAAATATGTTACATTGCCTATTTATAAAGCGTGTAATATGATTGTAACGCCCGTAATATCGTTGTAACATCATCGTCACAAACATGTAATCATCTTTTCGCTCTAGTTTAAAAATATCGCCGTACCTTTGCAACCGAAAAGAAATACAATAAACATATATGATTCTATGAAGGAAAATAAAAAAGCGATTTTGGAGATTCTTAAGAAGAAGTCCAAAAAAGACGGCAAGTTTGAAAACTTGGTTCTCAACCTCGCCTTACAGAAGATTGACAGCGATAACTTTGAGTTTGACGGCGAGGCAGTCTATACCGCCGACAAGAAGCGCTTGGTTTACTACATGAACCATGATGCCAGTTTTACGATTCCTGAGGGAGTAGAGATTATCGGAGAGATGGCTTTCCGTGGCAAGAAACAACTGTCTCATGTCATCATCCCTAGTACGGTGAAGGAGATTGAACATGATGCATTCTATGATTGTGATGAATTGGATAACATTTATATACCTGCCAGCGTGAAAGCTATCAAAGCATACGCTTTCGCTGAATGCGACAAACTGAAGAAGATTACTTTCGCTGGAACTCCAGACAAGTTGAGCCGTCATATTTTCGATGACTGCGACCTGTTGCACGACATCATGGTTCCAGCAGGCAGCAGCAAGTTCTTCCGTAAAGAGCTTCACTTTATCGACGGAGATACTGATTTCCTCGTTCTGGAAGTACCAGGCAAAGACTCTAAAGAATCTTCTAAGAACAAGAAGGACGAGAAAGTTTCTGAAAAGAAAGCTAACGCAGAGAAGAAAGAAAAGACTTCTGAAAAGAAAGCTAACTTAGAGAAGAAGAAAACTGCTCCAGAAAAGAAGGCTGTAGAGGAAAAGGCTGAAAAGAAAGAAGCCTCTGTAAAGAAAGAAAACAATGCCAAGAAAGAGCCTGCGAAAACAAAGTAACTTAATAATTAGCAAATAGTTATGACCAAAGAAGAATTACTTAAAAAAGCATACGTAGAACGCGATATCAGTTGGATGTACTTCAATCACCGCATTCTGCAGGAAGCAGAGAAAGAGTATGTGCCATTGTTGGAGCGTCTCTCTTTCCTCGGTATTTACTCCAACAACCTCGACGAGTTCTTCCGTGTCCGCGTGGCATCACTCAACCGCATGCTCGACCAGAAGCTCGACAAGGATACCGAACAGCAGATTAAGAAATCACTTAAAACAATTAATAAGCTCAATGAATCTTATTCGAAAGAATACACTGAAGCGGTGGATACGGTTTTCCGAGAGCTTGAAGTTCACAAGGTTCGCCTGCTCACCGAAGACCAGCTCAACGACGAGCAGAAGGAGTTTCTCACGCAGTTTTTCTACGACAAACTCAATGGCTCTGTAAACCCTATCTGGCTCAACGAGATAGATGACCTCTCTACCCTGGAGGACAACCGCATTTACCTTGCCGTAGAAAAGGCTGAGGATGACAAGAAGAAGAAATATGCCGTAGTAAAGGTACCGGATAGAGTCTATGGACGCTGGGTAAAGGTGCCGGCAAGCGAGGGTTTCGACAACATCATGTATCTCGATGATGTAATCAGATACTGTCTGCCTCTGGTATTCCTCGGTTTCAAGGAGAGCACCTACCGTGCCTTCAGTTTCAAGTTTACCAAGGATGCCGAAATGGAGATGGACAATGATGCCGACTTCGGAACCATGGAGAAGATTGCCCTGGGTGTAAGCAGCCGTAAGAAGGGTGAAGCCGTGCGCGTAATCTACGATCAGGAGATGCCGAAGGAACTTCAGAAGAAACTGCGTGAGCGATTGAACACCAAGGAGTTGGATGCTTCATTGGCTGGCGGTAGATACCAGAACCACAAGGACCTAATGTCGTTCCCTGATTGCGGACACAAGGAACTGAAGTACGAAAAATGGGCTCCTATCATGAAACCGGAATTCCTTTCCAACGAGAGCATCCTCGACCAGATTCGTGAGAAAGACCGCTTCATCCACGTACCATATCATAGCTTCAACGGCTACATCCGTGTACTCCGAGAGGCTGCTACCAAGCCAGAGGTAAAGGCGATCAAGACCACCCTCTATCGTCTGGCTAAGGATTCAAAGGTAGTGAAGGCACTCATCACCGCTGCCCGCAACGGCAAGAAAGTAACAGCCGTAGTAGAACTTCTGGCACGTTTCGACGAGGAGAGCAACATCAAGTGGAGCAAGCGCATGCAGGAAGAAGGCGTGAACGTAATCTTCGGTGTAGAAGGACTGAAGATTCACTCCAAGCTGCTCTATATCGAGTCTAAGAAGGGCAACATCGCCTGCGTGGGAACCGGAAACTTCCATGAGGGCAATGCCAAGATCTATACCGACTATCTGATGATGACAGCCCGTACTAAGCTGGTAAACGAGGTGGCTAAGGTATTCGATTTCATCGACCGCCCATTCTCACCATTCCGATTCAACGAGCTCCTCGTATCTCCAAACTCCATGAAGAGCCGCATCCTGCGTATGCTCGATACAGAAATCAAGAATGCCAACGAGGGCAAGGAGGCTTGGGTGAAGATGAAGATCAACCACATCACCGATACCGATATGGTAACCAAGCTCTATCAAGCTTCAAAGGCTGGCGTGAAGATAGACATCGTGATCCGCGGCAACTGTTCGCTGGTGCCAGGCATCGCCAAGCTCAGCGACAACATCCACTGCGTGGGCATCATCGACCGCTATCTGGAGCACAGCCGCATCCTCATCTTTGCCAACGGAGGCAAGCCAAGATACTTCATCGGTTCAGCCGACTGGATGCCAAGAAACCTCATCAACCGCATCGAGGTGCTCACCCCGGTATATGATGAGGATATGCAGGCAGACCTGCTCCGCACCATCTCATACGGTATGAGAGATACGATGAACGGCCGTGTAGTAGATGGCAAGGGCGGCAAGGAATTTGTAGAAGGCGAGCCATTCCGCAGTCAGGAAGAACTTTATAAGGCATATAAATAATAAAGCATATAAATAATGATGAATTTAGCATCCATTGATATCGGCTCCAACGGAGCCCGACTCCTCATCAAGCGCTTCGATCCCGAGGCAATCCGAGAGGAAGACCGCATCAAGAAACTCATGTTCATCCGTATCCCATTGCGATTGGGTAAGGATGTTTTCACCCTGGGAAAGGTTTCCAAGGAGCGTGAGAAGATGATGCTCCACATGATGAAGGGCTTCAAGCAATTCATGAAGCTCAATGACGTAGAGGCATTTCGCGCCTGTGCCACTTCAGCCATGCGCGATGCCGAGAACGGCAAGAAGGTGCTCAAGAAGATAGAGAAGCAAACCGGCATCAAACTCGAAATCATCAAGGGGCAGGAGGAGGCACAGCTCCTCTACAACAACCTGGTAGAGAAAACAGACTCCAACGAGGGCAGCTTTGCCTACATTGATGTGGGCGGTGGTTCCACAGAGGTGAGCATCATTCACGACGGCGTTCTAGCCGAGAGCTATTCCTACAACATGGGTACGCTGAGAATGCTGAGCGGCAAGGTGACTGCCGAAACCGAAAAACTCTTCAAGGAGAATCTGACGAGATATGCCGAGCAATACGGTGACATCAAGATCATCGGTTCGGGTGGCAACATCAACAAGTTGAACAAGCTGGCACGCCACAGCAAGCAGGACTCCAAAAACCTGACGCTTGCCGAACTGAAGCGTCTCTACTCGATGATGCAGCCCCTGAGCATCGAGGAGCGCGAGATTTCCTTCTCTCTGAAGGAAGACCGTGCCGACGTCATCATTCCTGCCGCTGAGATCTTCCTCAAGGCATGCGAATACCTGAAGTGCGAAAGCATCATGGTGCCAAACATCTCCCTCGCCGACTCCATCGTGGATGGACTCTATGAGAAGATGATGGCAAAAACTGAAGAATAAACCACTTCATCCACAAATAAAAAAGATCCGAGACAGACTGGCTAGAAATAGCCGCTGTTTCGGATTAACTTTTTTATAATTCGGATAAAAGAGGTATTTACTATACTTCAGATAAGAGAGTAAGTACGTATCCCTTTTTCTTCAGCGACTCAATCTTAACGGTCACATCATGCTGAAGAGCATGACGGAGATACGTCATCTGCACATTCACAGCCAGGGAGTTGGCATAGCTCACGGTACCCCACACCGCCTCCTGTATCATCTCCTTGCTTACTACATTGCCGATATTCTTCGCCAGCAGACGGAGGATGTCGGCTTGTCGGCTGGTGATGAGCACACGAGAGGAACGGGTGCGAAGCTCATTGTTGTTATAGCAGAAGGTGGTTTCTCCGAAATGATACACCTCCTCTTCTATCGTCTCACTCTCATTCATGGAGAACCGCTCCTCTATTCTTGCCAGCAACTCTTCCGGATAGAAGGGTTTGGCAAGATAATCGTTTGCCTTCAGGGAGAAACCTTTCAGTCGATCGTTCTTCTCCGTACGGTCGGTGAGAAAGAAGATAAGCACCTTCGGGTCGATGGTTCTGATGCGTTCTGCCACCTCATAGCCATCCATCTCCGGCATATTGATGTCGAGCAATACCAGGTCGGGCTTCACTTCCGGGAACTGCTCCCATGCCTTCTTGCCATTGCCGGCATAAGTCACATTGTAGCCATGCTGCTGCAGGAAACTCTTCAGCAACATGGAATACTTCAAGTCATCGTCTGCAAATAATATCTTGATCATTTTTTCTGTTCTTTATAGCGTTAAACCGGATGCATCAGGAGTGCTGCGGGATGACAATCGAAATCCTAGTTCCCTTGCCCACTTCGCTCTGCATCATTTTTCTGCCCCCATGGGCCTTCACAATCATATCCACAAAACTCAAACCCAATCCGATGCCCGGCTGCATCATATCCGGGTAAGCATTGCTGCGATAGAACTTCGTCCAGACTCTCTGCTGTTCATCGGACGAGATGCCGATACCATTATCTGATACAGAAATCATGACTTCCTCCTTCTCGGTATCTCGGCAGGCAACATGGATATTGACAATATCGCCGGAATACTTCACCGAGTTCTCCATCAGGTTGCTGACCACATTCAGAAGCTGGTCTCTATCTCCCATCATCCGGTCGGAAGTGCGCTGGTAATCGAGCGAAGCATTCACCTCCTTCTGCTTATTCTTTCGATAAACTGCCACCAGATTCTGCAAGGCGGCATGGATATCGAAAGAAGTTATCTGGAGCGGGATATGTTCCTCTGCCCTGATTACTTCCCGGAGTTTGGCGAGATAGGCGGTCAGGTTATCGCTCTCCTCTCTTACAGTCTCCATGATGAGAGCATTCTCATCCTTCTCATCTGTCTTTTCAGAATCTGCCTTTTCTGTATTTGTCTTTTGAGCAGAGAATACAGAAACACACATCTTCAGCGTCTGCACGGGACGCTTCAACTCGTGAATCATCGTATGCACGAAGTCGCTTCGCATCTTATCCACCTTCTTCTGCAGGAGCATCACCTTGATGAGGTAAGCTATACTCAGGAGAAGCAAGATGGTAACCAGCAGACTTCCTACAATCTGCCACATCATCCCCTTCAGGATGGGCAGCATCAGCACCTGCATCCTCATCTGCATCGACTGATACCGGATAGGATTGAAAGGCACTTCTACCAGCATTTCGTGATGAAACAAGGTAGGAGGCTCTACGATTCTTGTCTGCCACAGACGATGCTTTCCCGTCTTCATCTCTGCCCCGATGAAATCATTGCCCAGTTTCCTACTGATGAAACGGTCAAAATGCGCCTTGTCAAAGTGGGTAAGCTGGTAAGTGATGTAAGTATTCAGGCAATCAAAAGAATTGTTGGAATCCGTCTCACGCAAATCGAAAGTATCTCTCTTCTCCATCACATTACCGAATCCCGGCTTGCGATACACCACTCCACCAATGATTGTATCCGTATCCAGCGGAGAGCAAACCGCAGTACAGGGACGCTTGTAGTCTGAAAAATATGCCGTGACGACATAACCGATATGTGATTTTTCTTTTACCGCCGCTCCGATATTTGTCTGATAAGTGACTATTGCCTGTTCCGCCTTTTCGGCATTTTTCTTCCCCATCTCTCCCATCGAATAGATCACGCTATTGTAGAGCCAATAAGTCTGCAAGCCTATCAGCAGGAAAGAGGAAAGGATGGCGAGCAGCCAGACTTGTTTGATTCTTCTATTCATATCATTTTTTCTTTTTTTAGTGCAAAGGTACGAAGATTTCATTATATATAATAAGGTGAAGCAAGATTATTTTGCCAGCGTAATGTTTCAGTAATGATTATTTGCGATTTTGAGCCCGAAAAGCTGTTCCTTTGCAGACGAAAACAAAAAACAAGGAAGAATATGAAGAAAGAAACAGTTATATGTGCGATGCTAGCCACCGCCACCTGTGCAACAGCACAAAACGAGATTTTCCCGGCATCCGGAGTTTCCGCAGACTCAGAACAGACGGAAAAAGATTCAATCAAAGCTGATAAGGAGGCCGAGATTCAAGCCGTAACCGTAACAGGTCATCGCCCGATGTACAAAATGAGAAACGATGCCCTGGTTACCCGTGTCCGTAATACTCCTTTGGCAAAGGAGCCAACGCTGGAAGATGTATTGAAGCACATACCCGGCATGAAACAAACCGCCGATGGAAGCCTGGAGGTAAACGGTCTGGGAGCACCCACCATCTACCTCAACGACAAGAAGGCTACTTCTGCCGAACTCTCTCATCTCGATGTGAAGCTGATAGATGAAATAGAACTCATTACCACTCCTGGTGCAAAATATGATGCAACGACGGGAGCCGTACTGAGAATCCTGACGAGAAGAACAGACGAGGGTATATTTGGCAAGATGCAGGTGTATGATCAATTGAGCGAGGTGAACACCAACCACGAGGAATTGACTCTGGGTTGGGTAACGAAGAAAATTTCGCTCACAGGATTTTACGGTTACACAGACAACCGTTACAATGTGCATCAGCCACAGGAAGCGCTCGTAAGAGCCAAAGATGGCGAATATCTCTTCGGAGCCGACCGACATGGCAAGAACAAGGCAAATTATAACGCTACGGAACTCAACTTCGACTGGTTAATCAGCAAGCAGCACGAAGTGGGAATACAATGGGAAGGGCTTTGGCTGAATGGCGGTAGAAGCGAGAAACAGCAGCAGTACTATCGCTATCCTAACCCAGCAGGAGAAGATACAAATAGAGAGATGAAGCTTTCTGATGCGGATGGCGAGATGAAGTATTTTGATGCGGAGAGCCAGCAATGGGGCCACCAGCGCAGTCACCACTTCAACCTCTTCCATCTGGCTAAATGGTCGAAGCATTTCTCATCACAGATTTATCTGGACTATGCCAGAAACAAGGATTCTGACAGCCAGCCTATCACGGAGAAAGAAGGTAGCGAGATGCAGGAAACCCTCAACCGCTCTAATTCCAACTACGATATCTATAGTGGAAGATTCGAAGTCAAGCAACTCATCTCTGACAAACATTCCATCAACTTCGGTGGCGAATGGAGCCTGATGGAAGGTAAGGGAAAAACCGAAAGTTCTGCCGATATGCTTGGAACTACTGAATACAAAAACCATGATACCAAGACGGCTGCTTACCTGCAATATCAGGGTGAAGCTGGCAGATGGAGCTGGTGGGCAGGCATCCGATACGAGCATCTCACATCCCGATACACCAATCTGTCGGAGGAATCTCCCGACAATATGGAGCGCCATTACGACCAGTGGTTTCCATCGTTCGGAATCACTCTCAACGAACCATCGTGGCATCACTCGCTCAGCTTCCGCACTACCACCGCCCGACCTTCTTTCAGTCAGCTAAGTGGGAACATCTACTATATCTCGCGCTTTCAGTATCAAATCAGCAATCCGAAGCTGCAGCCTGTCAACACCTATCGTCTTACCTACTCCGTGCAGTGGAAAGATTTCATGGGAATGCTGAGATACACCCGTATCGACCACTCCATCATGTACATTCATGAAGTGCCGAAAGACAAGCCCGTAAGATACGTGAGTACATTCATGAACTTCAACAAGATGCAGAAATACATGGCATATCTCAACTGGGGTCACGTCTTCGGCTGCTGGCGCCCAAATGCCCATACAAGCATCACTTACCAGCGCTTCTCCGTAAATGATCATGGAGAGCTAATCAGTTACAACGAAGCAACTTGGAATGCATCGTTTGACAATTACTTCACGCTACCAAACGACTATCAGCTGTCGCTCTCCTACAGTTTTGACAACGGCGGACAAGTGGGCAAAACGAAGTTCAGCCCCACTCAGAACTGGAGTCTTGGTGCCAACAAATCGTGGATGGACGGCAGATTACAGGTTGCCTTCAGTGCCAACGATCTCTTCCATCAGCAGCTCTTCAAGGAGCGAACCCACGAGCATGCCGTTGACTTCTCCCAGACTGAGGATTACAAGCTATGGAGCTACAAGTTGACCATAACCTGGAAATTCAACAAGCGCAAGGGAAGATACAACGGCATGAACAGTGCGGAAGAAGAATTGAACCGACTATAGCCGGACAAGACTCTCTTATCTTAATGATCTTTATAATTTCAAGTATCCGGGTTATCCCACACCCAGCAGTTCTACTTCGAATATCAGGGTAGAACCGCCTGGGATGCCCGGCTGTGAGAACTTGCCGTAACCCATCTCGGCTGGGATGTAAAGTTCCCACTGGTCGCCCACGTGCATCTGCTGCATGGCAACAATCCAGCCATCTATCAGGTCGCTCAATCGCATGGCGAAAGGCGTACCGCCACGGCTGGAATCAAACTTCTTGCCATTGATGGTCCAACCGGTATAATGAGCCGTCACGATGCTGCGTCGGCTAGGCTGTGCTCCCTTCGGGTCGCCCTGCTTCAACACCTTATAATAAATACCACGAGGCAGCGCCATAACGCCCTCCTCCTTTGCCTTTTCCTCCAGCCAACGCTTGTTGGCCTCAACATATTCTCTTTTTGCCATAAAACTATTTGATACTTGATATACTATGATTTTTGCGCAAAGTTACAAAAATCTATCGTATCTGCAAAAGAAAAAGGGGAACTTTTCTTCTTTTATCAAAGAAAAGCAGTACCTTTGCACCCTAATCATCAAAAAATACGATATGCCACAGACACTACATATTGCAATTATTGGTGGGGGTGCCGCAGGATTCTTTGCGGCGATAGAGGCCAGTTACCTGCGGCGGCTTCAATCTGCAGGCTGCCTGGACCACGGGATAAGTGGTGGGACAACATATAGGAGAATAGCCTATTCCTCTTTCGAAACAAAGTCTCTTACGATGCGGGTGTATGCCTCGTGATGGTCGCGATATGCCATAGCATGAACGGAGCCTTTGGCAATGAAGATGGCTTTTCTGCCCTTCGTCTTTGCCTCATAAAGCGGATGAAGCATGGCGTAGGGCACGAAGGCATCCTTGTCGCCATGGATAAAGAGCATCGGTTTGGTGCTCTTGCGAACCTGTTCTATCTGCTGCGCCTCGGCAAACGACCAGCCGTAGCAATGCTGGCAAAGAGCAGAAGTGGTATTCATCAGCGGGAAAGCAGGCAAGCCAAACTGGTCTTTGAGCTGAGCGGAAAACTCATCCCACACGCTGGTATAGCCGCAGTCCTCCACAAAGCACTTCACGTAATCGGGAGTCTTCTCTCCCGATACTGCCATCGTGGTTGCCGCACCCATCGAAATACCGTGAATCACCTGCTGAGTATTCTTCACTCTTCGTTCTTCACTTTTCACTTTAAAAATCTCATTGGCGATTTCCGACCATCTGATGACATCCCATCTATCCTTCCATCCCATCTGGATATGGTCGCCCTCACTCTCTCCATGTCCATACAGATCTGGCAGGAGCACATTATACCCCATATCGTGATTATAGAGATAGGCGATGTGCAGCATTCCCTCGGAGCGCACCTGATAGCCATGCACCACCACGGCAGTCTTTTCCGTAGCCACCGGTGCATAGAGATAGATGGCATGTGCCTTGTAGCCCGACGGCATCGTGACAAAGGTATCCTTCACGCAATGGTGCTGATACACAGAGTCCATCCAGCCAATCATCCAGGGGCACTCGTTCTTCATTCTGTTCTTCCAATGCTCAGCCGTCATTCTCTCCTCCTTCGGATAGTTGAGCGAATAATTGAGCATATAGTTGCTGGCACCATACAGTCCCAGCACCACGAGCACCACCAAGCCCAGAGCCGAAGCGATGCCTATCTTTCTCATCTTTTCCTGTTTCATCTTCATTCTTATTGCCATTACAAATATCTATTATAGACTTTCCGCTGCAAAATTAAGGAAAAAGATGGAAATGACAAAGAAACAGAGGAAAAATTCCTGTTAAATTGATACTATAATCTGCTCTTTTCTGCATTACCAGCACCCGTACCCTTATACTTGCTCTTGGTGGCATTGAAGTTATAAGTTACATTGACCAAGAACATGCGGGTATTATCTATACCGGTTCTGGTGAAGTGCGCATACGAATTATTATATTTCCAACTCTCGTTCTGACCATGAAGCAAATCCTCTGCTTCCAGTCTCACAACCAGTCGGTTGTTCAGGAATGACTTTGAAATAGACGCATCCAGAGAATTCCATGCATAGTTGACACCCAATTCACTATAATTACGCGACTGGTAAGCGTATTCCAATCGAGCCTTCCAATGATGTGGCAATACCCAGGTATTCTCCAAATCCAGATAGAGAGAAGGACGATTGGCATTATAGTCGCTGACGTATTTGCTGGCATCAAAGAACTGATTGACCAGACCTACCGTATAGTCAAGATGCCATAAGCCTATCACCGGAGTAGCCTCAAGATAGAACTTCAGGTTCTGAATCTTATCTACATTCTCGTAATATGACAGGGCTATATCCTTATTGCCCTGGAATGGCTTCATCATATATACCGAGGCATTCTTGTTGTAGATATATTCAGCAGAGAAACTCAGCCAGGAATATTGCGCATCCCATTCCAGATGATAGGCATCCTTTGGTCGCAAGTTCGGATTACCGCTTTCATAGGAATGACGACTCGTATATCGGGTATAACCGGAAAGACGGAAGTAACTTGGTCGATAAGTCTTCGCCGTGAAACTCAACGAAGAATGCCACTTGCCCTTGTCATATCCCAAGGATACATTAGGAAATACATTATCATACTTTCTGCTCATATCCGGGCTGAGCACTCCTTCGGCATAATAGTCTGATTTCACATGCTCATATCTCACACCGGCATTCAGAGAATAATCTCCCAACGACCATGCAGCCTCAGCAAAGGTGGCAATGTTCTGTTCCTTGATTCTGGAATCATTGGATGCAGCCACACCACCCTCGTTCTGGTTGTTGGTATGACTATCAGAATTTGTGTATTCCGAACCAAAGTCTATGTTCAACTGGTCGGTCAAAGGATAAGAAACAACCAATTTACCAGCAAGCAACTTTCCTTTGGTATGACTATCAGAACATACAATCTGGTCGCCCAACTCAGAACTGGTTTCGGTGGCTTTCTGTATCTGGTCTTTCGTCCTCCACAACGCAGATGCATTCAGGTCTATACTCCACTTGCCTATCTTACCATCATAATAAAAATCAGCCTGATGAATAGGCGTCTGCAAGGACTCATCGTTGAAATAATTCACATCTCCCTGGTGAACTCCATCCTGAAAGATGGAATAGTTCTGCCTAACAGTAAAATACTTAGTATTGCCAGAACCAAACTTATACTTCAGACCGATGGTATGATTTTCATTGAATTCATAATTGAAACCCAGATTGGCATCAGGTCCATATTTTCTTCCATCAAGGCGCCCTACTGATTTTTGGTATATCTGATGCTGATTTCCATTGATATATTCATCCAATCCCAACTTATCATAGTAATACGAATCTGTCCACATCAATCCACCGAATACATCCAGTCCACCCGCACGGTAATTAAGATTAGCCTGCTCTTGCCAGGCATTCTTCATGGCAAAACCATATTTTGCCTGGAAATTACCACTCCATCCATAACCTTGCTTCTTGACCGTGGTTATACGAATCACCGAATTGACCTGGGCATCATACTGCGCACCAGGAGTCGTGATAACCGTCACGTTCTTCACATCCTTGGAAGATATGGTTTGCAATTCATTTTTATCGGTCAGCTTTCTGCCATTGACATAAATCTCCGGTGTGCCTTTTCCAAACACCGAACAGTTTCCATCCTTATCCACACGCACTCTTGGAACCTGCTTCAACAAGTCGGCAACCATACCTGCATCACTCAGTATTGTACCCTGAACCTGGGTCTGGAATCCCTCGCGAGTCAGTTTTGTTTTTGGGCGAACCGCCTTTACTATCACCTTCTGCAGGTTCATCGTTGCCTCCTTCAGAGTAATTGAACCTATCTTACCAGTATTATAAGTATCAACAGCGGTATG
>UMCV01009005.1_pt1 | contig 32309 bp, 29 predicted proteins | sample 1964311 | NCBI WGS metagenome assembly UMCV01 (sample SAMEA4835976, study PRJEB28245) | human gut metagenome | biome: gut microbiome; material: fecal sample | place: Denmark | collected 2008 | reverse complement strand
AATTGATAACGTATAATCAAAGACGAAAACAAAATTAAAAGTTACATGAATAAAAATGTAAATAAAAATTAAAAATATAATAACCTAACTACAAAGCCACACCCCCTACCCCAAAAATCTTTTAATGTAAAATTCCACGCAAACTTTATACAAACAAAACGCATCCCACCCTTTACTGGGCACGGATGCGTTTTTTGTGTGTCTATAAATTTTTGCGGTGCTGATTAAATTCTGCCTGCCAGTACTACGTCCAAACGGCAGAACATATCGTAATATTTTGCCTTGGCATCGCGCACTATTTGCAGGGCAATGGCGCTGTTATAAGCGTGCGCCACATTGTTGCGAGTGGCAAGAGCTTCCAGCCACAGCTGTTCATCATCAATCAGCCCGGCCTTATAGGCTGCTTTTAAAATACTTTTGGGCGAACCTGTTGCCGCTTCGCTAACGCCTTCGTTTACAAGCAGTTCTTTCATTGCTTTCCATGATTGTTCAAAGCAAATTTCGTACAATGCCGCCAGCCCCGTAAGCACAACATTGTTGTACGGTTCTTCGTAATCGTAAATATCTTTAAGGTTTTTCAGTGCGGCTTTAAAATTTTCATACTTTTTCATACAATATTATCCCTTCATCAGCAATGGCCTGCCGCAGTTCTTTCTGTACCGGTTTATCCAAATCAACAACATCAAAGCACAAAAGTGTTGACGTTTCTTCAATATCCAACGCAAATCGCGCAGTGTTTCCGCCGGTAACGGCAAGGTCAATATCACTTACTTTGGTAAAATCTCCGCGCGCGCGGGAGCCGAAAAGAATTACCCGCACAAGCCCGCACTGCTGTGCCATCTGGCGTATTTCTTTTATTACAACAGGATTGATGCCGGTATTTTTCATAGCAGCCTCCCAAAAAATTTCTGATATTAGTATACCATACGCCGCAGAAATAAAAAAGCAGCGGGTATGCCCCGCCGCCGTTAAACAGTTTTACGCCGCTTTTTTGCCGGGCTTAATAACAGCCACCAGCGCATAAGCGATAATGCACACCAGCCATTCCATGTAAATGATGTTGGGCAGAATGCGCACTGCCGGGAAGAACTGCCACAAAATAAGCATTACAAAACCGGCAAGCAGTGTCCAGAAGCCTGCTTCTTTGCAGCTGTGCTGCGGGAAAAACAGCGCCACGATAACAATTACCGTAAACGCCGCCGTCAGGCTCAGGCCTATCATAATTGTGCCCAAAATGCTCGATACCGTCATGGCAAGGCCGAGTGTCATTAAACCGGTAAGCATTACGCACAGGCGTGTCATTAAAATTTGCCTGCTGCCGTCTGCCGCAGGGTTAATGAAGCGTTTGTAAATATCGTTGCTGAACAGCGTACCGGCAGATAAAAGCAGGTTGCACGCGGTGGAAACATCAGCTGCCCACAGCGCCGCAAGGGTAATGCCGGCCAGAAGCGGCTGCAAGCTTACAATAACCTCGGGCAGGGCAAGCGCAGCCTGAGCGTCCGGATACATGGCCTTTGCGCAAATGCCGAGGAACGCCGCCAAAACGCCTACCGGCAGCATGATAATGCCGCCCCATACAAAGCCTTTTTTAGCCGTTTCTGCGTCTTTAGCACCGAGCGAAATCTGCAAAATGCTCTGCAAGGAAAGGTTAACGGTAATTAAGGTTACAACCCAGCTGGTAATGGTTACCATGCCAACGCCTTCCGTAAAGCTGAACCATGGCACACCGGCAGGCAGCGATGCAGCCAGCCCTTCCATTCCGCCAACGCGGTAAAACTGCACTACCGTTGCAATTAAAATGCCAACGTAAATTAATACAATGTTCATAACATTGGAAAGAGAAGCAGACCACATGCCGCCGATGAAAGTAATGCCAATGAATACTATGGCACTTACTATCATGCCGCTTTTAAAGTCGAATACATCCGGCATAATGGCGTGCAGAATGCTGCCGCCCGCAATGTATTGCAGCGAAATAATAACCAGCTGAATGACAATCTGGCAGAATACGCCCAGCACAACGGCTTTCATGTCGTGGTAGCGTTCAATAAGTTCCGAAATGGTGGTAATGTTCTGTTCGCGGTATTTTTTTGCCATGAACATGCCCATTACAATGGCGCCAAGCGCCCATGCAATAGTGTACCATCCGGCAGAAAGACCAACGCGGAAGGCGTGTTCCGAAACGCCGATGGTTGAAGCGCCGCCAACGGCAAGGCCAATAATGGTTACGGCAATCAGCGGCGTGTTGAGCTTGCGCCCGGCAAGGGCATAGTTTTCCGCTTCGCCTTCGCTGCGTTTTTTAGCATACCAGCTGATTGCAAAAAGAGCCGCAATATACAATATTAATATTGCTAATGAAACTGACATTTAAAATCCTCCCCTTATTACAGCTTTCAAAATAATTGTAACATTTTAATTTTATGCAAAGTATGCACTAAAGTCAATAGAATATGCAGCAGGCTGTGTTAATTTATGCATAAAAATACCTGTTTGTTTTTGTGAATAGTAAAATAATGTACACAAAACGGCCAAACTGCCGCCGCTAAAAAAATTTTAAAAAATTTTTAAATTTATGCTTGACAGTTCTGCCAATAACCAGTATAATATCATTTGTCAGCAGCGAGAGCGATGACAAATGTGACTCCGTAGCTCAGTTGGATAGAGCGTTTGACTACGAATCAAAAGGTCGCAGGTTCGAATCCTGCCGGGGCCACCAATTAAAAATCAGCACCGCAGAATATGCGGTGTTTTTTTATGCTTTACAACAGAACAATATAAAAGCCAAGAACAGTATATGCTGCAAGGCGATAGACAAAAACTGCGGTGGCTAAAATCAAAACGCCTATGTACGAGAGTCCGGTGCCACGCCCGGACGAAATCGATGCAGCCGCAGCATTTTTGCAGAGCCACATCAGTATATACCGTTCTTGGCGGCGAATAACAACATAACTTTACAAAATAAAATCTTATTATAAAAGGACGGCAGCTTACGCTTACCGTCCTTTTTTCGTTACACAATATTAACAGTTATTGTTTTTCGTAGCTGGTTAAATTACCGTTCAAATCAAAATCAGCATTGTATTTTTCGCGCGTTCCTTCAACGCCCCAGCTTGCATACATGCCGTCTCTGCCTAAAATATAAACAAGAAGGTTGCTTACTTTACCGCCTTCAACATCCTTGGCTTTGGCTTCCAGCTGTTTATACATATCAGGAACTTTGGCAAAATCTATTTTGCTCATAGGCGTTACGTTATCTTCCATACGTCCGTCGCCGGTAAGCTGCACAGGATTAGGTCCCTGCCATTTTCCGCCGGAGTATTTATAATTATCAACATCTTCCGTGCCGGGCTTAACAATATAAATATCAACCGTATTGCCAACAGTTTCTTCGTCCGAATGCATTAAGGCAATATCCTGAAATACCAGCAGGTCATGCCCTTTAAAGCCGTCTTTGTTTTTCAGCTCGTCCATAATGCGCACAAGTTCACCCTGCTCGGTAAACATATTTTTGCTGCTGCTGCCTCCGCCGCAGCCAACAATTGCAAACATTACCAGAACCATTGCCAGCATTAATAATTTCTTCATAAAACCGCCTCCTTAAATATATGTTATCTATTTTTAATTATAAGGCAAACTCAAAAAAAAACAATTATCAATTATTTTGTTCCTGCAAATAAAAAATCCCGGCGCTGAACCGGGATTTTGCTTTTATTTACTTATATACCGCCTGCAATCAGCCCATAAGGCTGCCGCCGGTGTACCAGTCGTAAATGCCTACGAGGCCGAACAAAATGAAAATCGTTGCCGCAGCCCATTTAACGGTGCGTTCCGGAATACGTTTGCCAAGCACGTTGCCAACAATAACGCCGATACCGTCGGCAATCATCATGCCGGTAGTAGTGCCCAGCCAAACCGGTATCAGGCTTTGGAACTGCGCTGCCAGTGCAACAGTTGCCAGCTGGGTTTTATCGCCCATCTCCGCCAGAAAAAAGGCAACCGCAACAGTCCAGAACGGGCTCATGCCGCGCTCCTTGTCCTCGCCTTCAAGTTTATCGCCGCGGATGGTCCACAAACCGAAAATAATAAACGAAACGGAAGCAGCCAGCTGAATTGTACTCATCGGCACAAACTCGGTTAAGTAAGAGCCTACCGCCACCGCAAAAAGATGGTTAAAAACAGTTGCCGCAAAAACGCCTGCCATAACTGTTTTCCAGTTATACTTTGTAGCAAACGCCATTGCCAGAAGCTGGGTTTTGTCGCCCATCTCCGCCAATACTACAAAAATACATGCTGTCATAAACGCTGTCATGAAAAATACCCTCCTAAATTTCATACATATTATTAATAAATAGTCAGCGCTATGGCGTATCTGCCTGTATACCACATCCCTCATAAAAATATATCTATAAAAAATAAAAAAACGAGACACTTTAGTACAGACTTATGCCATCTGTACTAAAGGTCTCGTTTTTAGCTTGATTGCTAAAGAATAAGCCAAACCGCTGGGCGGCTAGTATGTTGACTTATTGCCGGGAACTACTCCCCTTTAGGAATGTAGAAAATTTTAACAGAAGCGCTTCTTTTTGTCAAGCACTAATTTATAAAATGTACACAGGAGAAAAACAAAACAACTACCAAAACATAGATAATTATTGATATTTTCTTAAAAAAATGATATACTTTTTTCAAAGTTATATATAGCTGTATGACTGAATGATGAGGGAGTAGTTACCGCTTGACAACCGGCGGGGCATCTCAACAAACACGGAAGCAATTTGCCTGGTTTGCCTTAATTAACGAGACTCATGCGTAAATGCCATAAAGCTATGAACTTGCGCAGATCTTCAAAAAAATTTAAGGGAGGCAAAATGAATGAAATTCTATCTGGAATCTGTGGAAAACACTTTTAAAGAAGTTTCTTCAGACCCACACGGTCTTTCAGCACAGGAGGCCGAAGCAAGACTGCAAAAGTACGGCAAAAACAAACTTGCCGAAGGGAAGAAAGTTACCCTGCTGCAGCGCTTTTTAGAGCAGCTGTCTGATCCGATGCTGATTATTTTGATGGTAGCAGCCGTTGTATCGGGCATCACCAACTATCTGTCCGGTGAATCCCCGGTTGACGTGTTCATCATCATGTTCGTTGTTATTTTAAACTCGGTGCTCGGCGTTATTCAGGAAAGCAAAGCCGAAAAAGCCATTGAAGCACTGAAAGAAATGTCCGCCGCAACTTCCAAAGTTTACCGCGACGGCAACCTTGTTACCGTAAAAAGCGAGGATCTCGTTCCCGGTGACGTTATCTCGCTGGAAGCAGGCGACGCTGTTCCTGCCGATTCGCGCATTATCGAATGTGCAAGCCTGAAGGTTGAAGAAGCCGCTCTTACCGGCGAATCCGTACCTGTCAACAAAAAGGTTGATACCCTTTCCCTTGGCGACCAGAAAGACGTTCCGCTTGGCGACCGCAAAAACATGCTTTATAACGGCACCGCCGTTGTATATGGCCGCGGCAAAGCCGTTGTTGTTGGCACCGGCATGGACACCGAAATGGGCAAAATCGCAACCGCTATTACAGAAGCAAGCGAAGGCGAAACCCCGCTTCAGAAAAAACTGAGCCAGCTCAGTAAAATCCTTACCTACATGGTACTGGGCATCTGCGCATTTATCTTTGCTTTCAGCGTATGGCGCGCCGACGCTATCGACACCCGTCTGGTACAGGAATCCTTCATGGTTGCAGTAAGCCTTGCTGTTGCAGCTATTCCTGAAGGCCTGGCAGCCGTTGTTACCATTGTACTTTCCATAGGCGTTACCAAAATGTCCAAACGCCATGCAGTTATCCGTAAGCTCACCGCGGTAGAAACCCTCGGCTGCACGGAAATTATCTGCTCCGATAAAACCGGTACTTTAACCCAGAACAAAATGACGGTTGTTGACCATTTCCACTTCACCAAAGACCGTCCGTATCTGGCTAAAGCCATGAGCCTTTGCTGTGACGCCGAAATTGACGATAACGGCAATGTTACCGGCGAACCTACCGAAGCAGCGCTCGTTACCTACTCCTACACCGTAGGCAACCCGAAAAACAAACTCGTTCCGGAATATCCGCGTATCGGCGAAGCTCCGTTCGATTCCGTAAGAAAAATGATGTCCACGGTACATGAGCGCCTGAACAAAGAATACTTAAAACTCCCGGGCGTATGCGACTACGTTCAGTTTACCAAAGGCGCCCCGGGCGAAGTATTGAACCTCTGCACCCATTACCTTGACGAAAACAGCGTTATCAAACCGCTGACCGACGACAAACGCGAACTTATCCAGAGCCATATCCGCCGCATGGCAAACAACGCACTGCGCGTACTTGCCTGCGCTAAACGCGAATATGAAAAACCGCCTACGGACTTCAGCCCGGAAGCACTGGAACATGATTTAATCTTCGTTGGCATTACCGGCATGATTGACCCGGTTCGCCCCGAAGTTGTAGACGCTATTAAAGAATGCCACAGCGCAGGCATCCGCCCGGTTATGATTACCGGCGACCATATCGACACCGCAGTTGCCATTGCTAAACAGCTCGGTATTGTTGAAGATGCTTCGCAGGCAATTACCGGCGCACAGCTCAACGAAATCAGCGAAGCTGAATTCAATGGCGGCGCTGTTGAAAAATACTCCGTATATGCACGTGTACAGCCTGAACATAAGGTTCGTATCGTAAAAGCATGGCAGGCACGCGGCAAAGTAACCGCTATGACCGGTGACGGCGTAAACGACGCTCCTTCCATTAAAAACGCCGATATCGGTATCGGCATGGGCATTACCGGCACCGACGTTACCAAAAACGTTGCCGATATGGTACTTGCCGACGATAACTTTGCAACCATCGTTGCTGCAGTTGAAGAAGGCCGCCGCATTTACGACAACATCCGTAAATCCATTCAGTTCCTGCTTTCTTCCAACCTTTCCGAGGTTATCAGTATTTTCGTATCGACCATGATGGGCTTTACCATCCTGCTGCCGATTCACCTTCTGTGGATTAACCTTATTACCGACGCATTCCCGGCACTGGCACTGGGCATGGAAAAAGGCGAAGCCGATATTATGAAACGCAAACCGCGTTCCTCCAACGAAGGCATCTTTGCCGGCGGCATGGGCTTCGACTGCGCATACCAGGGCATTATGCTGGCAGGCGTAACGCTGGTATCCTACTTCGTAGGCCATTATCTGGAATCCGGGCGTTGGGAAATTGTTGACAGCCTTGACGGTATGACCATGGCGTTCATTACCCTGGCAATGGCTGAAATCTTCCACTCCTTCAACATGCGTACTCAGCACGCTTCCATCTTCTCCGTACAAGGTCATAACGTATATCTGTACGGCTCCATGATATTCAGCTGGGTACTCAGCACCGGTATCGTTTACATGCCGGTTATCTCCGATATGTTCAAATTCCAGCATATCTCCTTTGAAGAATACGTAGTTGCAATGGGTATGGCATTCTCCGTAATTCCTATTGTAGAAATCGTAAAATTCATTCAGCGCAAAATGCGTCATCAGGCATAATGGCTGATTAACAAAAACTTAAAGCGGTATGGCAAACGCCATACCGCTTTTATTATGCAAAATCCGCACTGCTTTTTACAGTGCGGATTTTATTTATAAAGCACAGTTTTACTGTTTGTTAACCATTTGCTGATAAGCCCTGCCCCAGTCCGCCATAGCATCGATAATGGGGTGCATGGATTTACCCAGCTCGCTCAGTGAATATTCCACGCGCGGAGGCACTTCCGCATAAACCGTGCGCACAACAATGCCGTCCTTTTCCATTGAGCGCAGGCTGTCGGTAAGTACCTTCTGGCTGATTCCCTCCAAATCTTTTTTAAGTTCGTTAAAACGCCAGGTACGCATTTGCAGGTTGCGCATAATCAAAAGCTTCCATTTGCTGCCAATTAAAGCCACCGTGGTAGCTACCGGGCAGGCTGGCAGTTCTTCTTTCGTAAGCACGCTTTTCACCTCCAATAGTATCAAATATAATGTTACACCATTATTATAGCCTGCTGCGGTAAAATGCGCAATGGCGGTTACCAAAAGGTGACTAAGTAATAGATTTGTGCGTACTTGTCTGCATGAATATAACCTTTTATAATCATAATTGTAAAAAGCAAATGCCACTTAAAACAGGCAAATAACTGGAGGTTTTTATTATGAAAAAGAAATTTTTAGCAATACTTTCCGCAGCAATGATGTTTTCCGTTATGGGTGCAGGCAGTGCCGGCGCAGCACCTGCTAAAGCCGTGCCGACAGAAAGCCATATCACGCTTAAAAGCGGCAGCGTAAACGTTTATGATTACGGCGACGTAAAACTGCACGCTTATTTTACAAACGACCCGCTTGCCGACGTTGCCTACATTGTTGAAGGCAAAGAGGCTCTTGCCGGTATTGAACTGCCTGCCTTTACTGCCGGGCTTGATACCTGGAAAGATTATGTTCAATCGCTCGGCAAACCCATGAACGATATCTTCATCGTCTGCCATCCTGCCGGAGCAAGCTATATTAAAGGCATGAATGTTTACGGCACGGAAGGCGCGCAAAAATCCATTGTTTCCGGCAGCACCGGTGCAACCACACAGGGACTGTTTGCTGCTTTCGGCGCTGATTTCCACGGCGGCGATGATACGGCGGCAATCACCAATACCGTAAGCGGCAAAGTACAGCTTGCCGGTGTAGATTTTGAAGTTATTGACCGCGGCGAAAGCTACGACCTGGCAATTCCTTCGATGAACGTTGTTTACACACACATGCTTGGCAAAACAACCCACTCCATTTTAACCAGTGCGGCACATATTGAAGCCTTCCTGCAAATGTTAAAAGAATATCAGGCAGCAGGCTACGCAATGATTTTAACCTCGCACGGCGGCCCTGAAGGACAGGATGCTGTTGCCGAAAAAATCAGCTATCTTAATAAAACCAAAGAAATCATGCAGCAGAGCAAAACCGCTGATGAATTTAAAGCAAATATGAAAGCTGCCTTCCCCGCTTATGGCGGCGAAAACTACCTTGATATGACGGCAGGCTTTTTGTATAAATAACTAAAAACGGTATTAACGCAAAACAGCGGGCAGGTTAATCCTGTCCGCTGTTTTTTTAAGTATTATTATTTAACTGTGTAAGGCTTTGCAAAAGACTTTTCAAGATGTTAAATTTTTATTTATTTCACTGCTTCTTCCAGTTTTGCCAAACTTTCCGTTACCATGGCATACTGGTTAATTGCGGCATATTCGCATACCTGCACAGCCTGCGGCGCATATTCTTTAAGGGCGGCAAAGTAATCGTTCCAGTCTATATTGCCGCAGCCAACCGGCAAATGAGCGTCTGCCGTGCCGTCGTTATCGTGAATATGCACGCCTACTAATTTTTTATTTAAATCGCGCAGCACATCACTTAATTTCCAACCGTTAACATGCGCATGCCCTGTATCAAGCAGTGCAGCAGCATTGGGGAAGCGTTTAAACAAGCCAAGATATTCCTCATATTCAAACAAGAGCGTGCCTGTTGTACGCAGGCCCACGTTTTCCAAAGCAACAGTTACGCCGTATTTGCCTGCCAGCTGCAGCAGTTTTTCAATGCGGCTGCACACAAGCTCCTGTACGGCCAGTTTTTCTCCAGCGAAATGCCATGCTTCGTTGCTGTGTACAACAACAAAAGCCGCATTAATTTTGGCAGCATAGGCAAAAGTTTTTTCGTACACTTCCAAATATGCCGTGTCATTCGGGTCGGCAAGGTTTACGGCAACACACGGTCCGTGAATGCTGAACCTGCGTTCCGCGCCGTCCCTGCTTTTTAAATCTTTCAGCACATAATCCCAGTAATGGTCGGTGCCGAATTCATAAAAAATTTCAATATCGTATTGTATCGGCAAAACTTTTAAAAATGCTTTGCTAAAACTGCCGAAAGGCAAATCGCTTACAGAAAATTTCATTTTACAATCTCACCCTTTTGTACATAACCAATGTTATTTTTGGTTTCATAATCAAACAAACTTACTTCGTCCCAGTTAAAGTTGAGGGCGATATTGCCGCTTACATCGCTGCCAGTACCCGGCAGTGTTACAAAAACGGTTTCACCTGCTTCTGTTTTAACCGTTAAGGTACGCTGGTTGCCGGTATTTTCCTGGTAGCTTATGCAGCCCTTAATCTGCCCGGCGGCAGAAGGAGTTAAATGCTCCGGCCTGATGCCGAGAAGAACATTGGTGCGGCCTTCCAGAAGTTTTTGCCAAAGTTCCGGCACATCACTTAAACTGTTGCCGATTTTGATTTTGCCACTGCTGTAAAATGCAGAAACAATATTCATTGCAGGCGAGCCGATAAACCCTGCAACAAAGGTGTTTGCAGGATGATGGTAAATGCTGTCAGGCGTGCCTGCCTGCTGCAATTCGCCGTCTTTTAAAACAACAATGCGGTTGGCAACGGTCATTGCTTCAACCTGGTCATGCGTAACATAAATCATGGTCGGTTTGTAAATTTCGTGAATACGCACAAGTTCCGTCCTTGCCTGCTGGCGAAGCTGGGCATCAAGGTTGGAAAGAGGTTCGTCAAGCAGAAAATACGGCGATTGTTTAACCAGCGCCCTGCAAAGCGCAACCCTCTGCTTCTGCCCGCCGGAAAGTTCTTTCGGCTTATGGTTTTCATAACCTTCAAGGTTCAAAATTTTTAAGGCTTCCGTGGTACGTTTTTTAATTTCATCTTCCGGCAGCTTCTGAATTTTTAAGCCGAAAGTAATATTATCCCATACGCTTAAATGCGGAAACAGCGCGTAGCTCTGGAACACCATTGCCACATTGCGTTCTCCGGGCGGTACGTCGTTAATAACCCTGCCGCCCATATAAAGTTCGCCGCTGGTAATTTCTTCAAGGCCTGCAATCATGCGCAGCGTGGTGGTTTTGCCGCAGCCGGAAGGCCCGAGCAGAATCAGGCGCTCGCCTTCTTTTATTTCCAGATTCAGCGATTTAACAATTTTGGCATCTCCGTAAGATTTACATACATTATTAAAAACTATGCTGTTCATTATTAACCTTTAACCCCCGATTGCATAAATGTATTAAGGATGAATTTCTGGCAGAATATATAAAGCACCAAAGGCGGAAGTGATGTCAGTACCGCAACGGCCATGGCAATGCCCCATTCGCTGCCGCCTTCTGCGCTGATGAACATTTGCAGGGCAAGAGGCAGCGTGTACATTTCCTTATCCTGTAAAACAAGCAGCGGCCAGAAATATTCGTTCCACGAATTGATGAAAAACAAAATGGCAACCGCTATTACCGAAGGCTTAATAAGCGGGAAAATTACGCGGCGCAGCACCGTAAGCGGCTTTGCTCCGTCCAGAATGGCTGCTTCCAGCAAGGCTTTGGGAATGCCGCGCATTGTCTGGCGCATTAAGAATATGCCCATGCCGTCTGCAAACGCAGGCAGCATTACGCCAAGCGGATGGTTTAAAAGGTCCATTTTGCTCATTAACAGATAGTTAGGCATAATGAGTACCGTAACCGGAATAAAGAACGTAAGCAGCATGCTGTTAAAAATGGTTTCCTTATATTTAAAATCGTAATAAATAAAGGCAAAGGCTGCCAGAATGCTTGTAACTACTTTCATCGCCGTTGTGCCGGCAGCAATAATGAAGGTGTTGTAAATATATGTTAGCAGCGGAAAATCCTCCAGCACCGTTGTGTAGTTGTCAAAAGTAGGAGGAAACGGCAGCGGATTCAGCGTAGCCTGGAAAATCTGGTCCATATCCTTCAAAGAAGTGGATATCATAAAAACAATGGGCCACAGCTGTATAAATACTGCAATTAAAAGCGGAATATGCCATATAAGCTCTTTTTTATCAGTTTTCATAATATACCTTCTTCTCCAAATATTTGTTTCTGAACAGCAGGAACGCTATGTAGCATACCATGGTGATAATGGCAAAAGCAGCAGATTTGCCGGTTTGGAAAAATACAAAGGCGTACTGGTAAATTATATATACCAGGTTGGAACTGCCCTGGTCCGGCCCGCCCTGAGTAAGCATATTTACAGGCACCAAAACGTACTGCAGGCCAAACACAACCGTTATGGTAAATACGTAAATAGCGGTAGAAGACGTCATCGGCACGATAATCTGTTTAAAAATCTGCCAGTTACTGGCGTTTTCAAGTTTGGCAGCCTCAATCATTTCTTTGGGCACGGCAAGCATGGCGGCCAGCATAACTATCAGGTTATAACCGAAAACCATCCAGCCGATAATCGTGCATATTGCAAAAATTACCAGCCAGTTTTCTTTAAACCAGCGCGGTGATTCAACATCGAACCACGAAAGCACTATGCTTAACGGGCCTGCCAGCGGATTATAAATCCACAGGAACAGAATGCTTGCAACTGCCAGTGAAAGCGTTGCCGGCATAAACAGTGCCGAACGGTAAAAACCTTTGCCGCGCTCAATTAAATGCCCAAGCACGAACGAAAACAGGTAAGGCAGCACAAAGTTTAAAACCAGCATAATGGCTACAAAAACAACGGTATTAACAAGAATTTTTATAAGTTCTTCACTGCCAAGAACGCTGACATAATTATCAAGCCCTACAAATTTCATATTGGGGCTTACCATATTCCAGCTGAAAAAACTTAAGTAAAGGTTTTGTAGCAGCGGCCAGTACGAAAACACCGCAAAAAAGAATACGCTCGGCAGCAGAAATAAAAACGCCTGCCATTTTCTTTTTTCCATAAAATTTACTCCTTTAGCAAAAATCAGGCTGCCGCTCAAAGCAGCAGCCTGAAACTTATCACATTAAACTTACATCAGGGAATTAATTTTTTCAGCAGTTTCATGAAGGGCCTGCGCAGCGCTTTCTTTGCCGCTCAAAATAATGTCGCGTGCGTCGATAAGGAGCTGTTCGGCCTGTAAGCCGTTAGCGCCGGGGAAGCTTGCCCAGGGAACCAGGTTAGGCATTAAGGAAAGTGCAACCTGTACGTTTTTGTTGGTGTCAACTAATTTCTTAAAGCCGTTCGGATCATTTTCTACGCCTTTGCGAGGAGGCAGGTAACCGGTGCCGGTGCTCCATTTAAGCAATGCTTCAGGAGATTCCAGATATTTAATGAATTCAATGGCAGCCTGTTTTTTAGCGTCGTCTTTACTGAACAGCATCAGGAAGTTGCCGCCTGCCGGAACTTTAAGTTCTTTGCCTTCAAATACCGGGAACGGAGCAGCCATTACTTCAAACTTAGCGCTCTTTTCAAAGTTGGCGCGTTTGCCGATAGTTGTGCAAACCATGCCGAGCTTGCCGCTGAGGTAAGCCTGGAAGCCTTCTTCGTTGGTTGCATGCAGGCCGCTGCCGTCTTTAACCATGTCGGCCAAAAGCTGGTATGCTTCGGCAGCTTCCGGAGTGTCGAAACCTGCTACGGTTTTGCCGTCTACTTTCTTCAGCATGCTGCCGCCGTTAGATTCGATAAGCGCCTGCTGAGTCCAGTTATCGGCATATTCCTGCATGAAGAAGCCCATGTTGCCGGTGTTGTCTTTAATCTGTTTGGCAGCAGCTTTAACTTCATTCCATGTTTTAGGCGGGTTGGCAGGGTCAAGGTCGGCTGCTTTAAAAATTTCGGGGTTGTAGTAAAGCACCGGTACGCTGATGGAATACGGAACGCCAATCTGTTTGCCGTCATCAGTCTGTGCCAGAGCAAGAACGTTAGGCAGGAAGTTGTCTTTCAGGAAATTTTTGTCATTGGATTTTTCAAAGGCTTCGTTAATATCCTGGTATTTCAGGTTTTCGGCAGCATAGTTAAGGTAAGACCAGCCCATCTGCACTACGTCCGGATTTTTGCCGGAAGCAATGGCTGCCTGCAGGTTTTGGGTAAGGCCTTTATACATATCAGGGTTGTATTTTTCAACTACTTCAATATCGGGATGTTTTTCGTTAAAATCTTTTACAAGTTCTTTAACGGTTTGCCCGCCGAAGCTTTCAGACGCTACATGCCAATATTCAATTTGTACTTTTTTGCCGCTGGTGCTTTCGGCAGATTTGTTATCGCCGCCGCAGCCGGCAAAGAATGCGGTACACATGGTTGCCAGCAGTACACCGGCAATTTTTTTCTTTAAACTCATTATTAGAACCTCCGTGATTTTGATTTTCTTCATATTAACATTAAAATTTAAAATGCAATGTGTGCAGCAGGTTAAGTCTTGGTTAAAAAACTTTAAATTCCATTAAGAAATTGTTAATTATGTAAAATTTTCTACACAATAAATTCACACTCCGCCGCTATGATAAAGTTGACACCGGCACAGAGTTTTCGTTAAAATATAGTTAATATAATTAAGGAGGTTAACTTACACAATGAATAAAAACTTAATGATTGTTATCGCCGCACTGCTCGTTATTTTCGGGCTTGTAATGAGCGGTTACAACAACCTTGTAGGCATGAATGAAAACATCAACGGCAAATGGTCGCAGATTGAAAACCAGCTGCAGCGCCGCAACGATTTAATCCCCAACCTTGTTAATACCGTTAAAGGTTATGCTGCACACGAAAGCGACGTGTTTAAAGCTGTTGCCGACGCGCGCGCCAAACTTGGCGGAGCCAAAACCGTGCAGGAAGCAAGCCAGGCTGACGGCGAACTTTCCGGCGCACTGAGCCGCCTGTTAATGGTAGCCGAAAACTATCCGCAGCTTAAGGCCAACGCCAACTTTACGCAGCTGCAGGATGAACTGGCAGGCACCGAAAACCGCATTGCCGTATCCCGTCAGGATTACAACAACGCCGTACAGGAATTCAACGCCAGCATCAAACAGTTCCCAACCGTATTGTATGCAGGCATTTTAGGCTTCAGCCAGCGCGATTACTTTGAAGTGCCCGAAAGCGCCAAAGCAGTGCCGCAGGTACAATTTTAAAATGCGTTAAGGATTTAAACCATGATTAAGCATTTTTTACTTCTGCTGCTGGTACTGGTACAAACCATTTATGCCGCAGCAGGGCTGGAAGCAGCGGAAATACCGCCTAAACCGCAGGCAGACAGCAATATATATGTGCAGGACTACGCTGACGTTATTTCACCGGCTTCCGAAAAAATAATTTATTCTATCGGCCGTGAGCTTGACAGCAAAACAACGGTGCAGGTTGCCGTGCTGACTGTGCCTACGCTTGACGGCGAGCCCATTGAAAGCTATGCGCTTAAAGTGCTGCGCGGCTGGGGCATCGGCAGCCGTGATAAAAATAACGGCGTGCTGATAGTTGTTGCCACGCAGGACAGGCAAAGCCGTATTGAAGTCGGTTACGGGCTGGAAGGCGCACTGCCCGACGGGCTTACCGGACGTTTGCAGGACGACACCATGCTGCCCTACTTTAAACAGGGACAGTACGATAAAGGCATTGTTAACGGCTATGCCGCAACGGCAGCGACAGTTGCCAAAGAATATAATGTTAAACTGGAGGGCGTAAGCTACACCCCACCGGCACCGAAGCAGAGTGACAGCATGCCGCTATGGGCAGAAATTGCTGTTGGCATCGGCATAGTGCTGCTTCTCGTAATAGATAACGTGTTTTTGGGCGGTTTTATTACCCAAATGCTGATTTTATCAATCTTCCGGCGCGGCGGTGGCGGCGGCTTCGGCGGCGGAGGAGGTTTTGGAGGCGGCAGCGGCGGTGGCGGCGGCTCCTCCAGAAGATGGTAAGTAAGTAAATAAGTAAGTAAAAAGTAAACGCACCATGTAAAAACATGGTGCGTTTTTAGTTTAAACAGCAAAAAAGCTGTGGTGCTAAAAGCACCGCAGCTTTTAATTTACGCAACTAACTTATTTGCCTTCAATGGCGATATACTTTTTAGCTTCAACGGCTTTCGCGTCTTTTTTAGGAATGCTCAGGCTCAAAATACCGTCTTCATATTTAGCCTTAATATCTTCTTCGGTAACGGCGTTACCAACATAGAAGCTTCTTGTCATACTGCCGCTGTAACGTTCACGGCGGATATAACGGCCTTCGTTATCTTTTTCGTCCTTATCAACGCCTTTAGCAGCCGAAACGGTAAGGTAACCGTCTTCCAGATGAGCGCTGATTTCATCTTTTTTGAAGCCCGGCAGGTCAATATCAAGTTCATAACCTGTTTCGGTTTCTTTAACATCCGTTTTCATAAGGTTTTTGCTGTGTTTGCCATATAACGGATTTCTGCCGCCGAAGAAGTTTCTTTCAAAAGCATCGTCCATAAAATCATCAAATAAGTTTTCTCCAAAAATGGTAGGTAACATCATAATAAAAGACTTCCTTTCAAAACTTGCAATTTATATCAGCAGCTTTAAAGGCTGTCGCTTCTGAACTTAAGGGTTCCGCCCCTTATCAGGGCCTTCCTTCGTTCTGAATATAATATACCACTTGTTGTTAGCACTGTCAATAGGCGAGTGCTAAAATTTTAAAAAATTTTTTATCTTTTTTTATTTATAATTAAAAAACTGCCGTAAATTTCTTTACAGCAGTTTCTTACTATTCATTTTTGCAGCCTCCGGCTGTTTATCCATATAGCAGTTGCATGTATTGCAAGCATGGCCGCAAGCACAACGCCCGGCAGTACTGTTTTAAACAGCAGCAGCCATCCGCAGGCAGTGCAGAAAGCCCATAACGCAGCTGCCCAAAGAGCAGCTTTTTCATTTTGCCTGCACATTTTTTGCAGCCTGCCGCTCAGCTTTATCGCCTCTGCCAGATTTTCCGCATTGCCATCCTTAAAAACAACGCTGCCTTCTTTAACGGCTCCGGGGCTGTAAATATCTGCCCGCAAGCATGTACTGTCATCACAACGCTTAATTACGGCAACAAATTCCCCGGTTCTGCAAAAGGTTTCGGCAAGTTCTTTCTGGTGTTCCGCAGTAAGTTCCGCCACGGTTTTATCAAAACCGGCTTTACTGCCGATGTATTCTGCCCTATGCTTGGCTCCGCTGCTGAACATAACAGTGCGCACGCAGAGTTTTTGCAGGCTCTGCAACGCCGGGGCAAGATTGGTATTGACTTTCTCCCCAACCGCTATGATACCCTGCAAGTTTCTGCCGCAGGTTAAATAATAGGCAGTTTTGCCCTGTTTTTGCAGTTCCGCTTCATATTTGGCAAAAGCAGCAGGAACATCAGCCACAGTACGCACAAATGCCAGTGTGCCCATGCGGATATTTTTACGGCTGCACTGTGCCGCAATGCCGCCACGCAGCGTTATAACGCCGCGGCAAGCAGGCAGGTTAAGCCCAGCTGCCGCATTTTTCAATACTTCGCGCAGCGGATGCCCGGCACTTTCCGCAACGGATGCCGCCAACGCCAAAAGCTGCGCTTCACTGACAGCTGCCGTAATAATATCTGTAATTTCCACTCCGCTGCCAGCGGCAAAACTTTCATCAAAAACTGCCATGCTTATTTTGCGGCTGTTATTTAATGTTTTTTTGTTTTCAAATGAATAATTTTTGTTTTGCGCATTCTGCAAGGCAAAATAATGCGGCAGAGTATTACCCAGCATAAACGCGCCTGCCCCGGCTGCCATAAGCACGCTGCTTAAAACCTGCCACGAAGCGGCCGCGCCAAGCCCGTAAAACCACCAGCTTAACGCCGCCGCAAGTGCAAGGGCAAATACTGCTGGCAGCACAAACGCCGCTGTTTTATCGGCTGTAATGCCGTCATCAGGCTCCGCGGCACTAAAATTTAAACGGTTTTGCTTAAAATAGCAATTTACCAAAACAGTAAACAGTAAAACGGCAAGCGGTGCAAAACCTGCCGCTGCGGCACTGATAAAACCATGTACCGCATTTACGCTTACAATTACACTGCTGATGATTCCAGCCACGCAGCAAACAAACACCATCCCTTCCATTGCCGGTACGCCGCCGAACAAAGTTTTTCTGCCGCTTTGCAAAACAGGCTGCGAATAATAAACAAGCGGCAGCAGCAGTAAAAACTGTGCTGCAGCAAGAGCTGCCGTAAAACGCCACTCAGCAGGCATTACAAAAAGCGGCACTGCCGCTAAAGCGCATAAGGCAAGTGTCAGCAGCAGGCAAATTTGCAGTTCTTTTTTAGTTAAATTTTTATTTGCAGCCATTTTCATCATGCCGTTTAACACTTACCTCTATTTTCATCAAATAATCATCGGCATAACGCTCCGATAAATAATTGGTTATATCATTCTGATAAATACTGCCGTTTGGTTCATAGCCAAGTTCATGCAGCTCACAGCAAAACTTGCGGTATTCCTCCTGCAAGGCATAGTATGATGAACGTATATATTTAACGGCATAGCATCCTGCCGGTTTAACGTGCAAATAGCGGCTTTTTGCTTTTTTATCAACTCGCGAGGAGAACCATCCCGTAGCAAAACTGCCGTTTACAATATTTTCGTAAGGAATTATCTCGCCAGTAACAAAATCATCATACGCATTATGCTTTGTACAGTAATCCCATAAACGCGAAACAACAGCAAATAATTCTTTTTCACTGTTATTTTTTGGTCTGTCGCTGATTATAAAATATTCTTCTCCGGCGTCTTCAATGCTTATGGTATTTTCCTGCACATCAAACGCTTCTTTTGTCATTTTTAAAGTATTGCGCAAAAGGCGGCGGCGGCGCGTCAGCACCTCAATTTTCTGCTTCAGCAGCTTGTCCTGCTCTTTTAACAGCTCCATAAAGGCATCGGCATCGCGCTCATCCATGTAATTTTTTATTTCTTCCAGCGAAAGTCCCACTTCTTTTAAAGTAGTTATAAGGTCAAACATATAAATCTGGTTCAGCGAATAATAGCGGTAACCGTTCGCCGCTGTTTTTACCGGCTTTAAAAGCCCAATATCATCATAATGAAATAAAGTATCTTTAGTTGTATTGCAAAAGGCGGCAAATTCGCCCGTTTTTAAAAGCCTCTGCGAAATTTTAAAAACCCCCTTGACTATAGTGCAGCACCATACTTTACTATTATTATAGCGGCAAAATTACTTTGCTGCAAGTGAAAGGGTGAATTATCATGAAACATGTTTATATGCTGTTTGCGGCCATTGCACTGGAAGTTACAGGCACAACTTTTATGAAGTTTTCCGTTATGCACGAATGGCTTATCGGTTATCCGGTAATGCTTTTATTAATGGGCTTTTCGTACTTCTGCCTCAGCAAGGCAGTTAAAAAAATACCCATCAGCGTTGCCTACGCAGTTTGGGAAGGCATTGGCCTTATGGGCACCGCCTTTATTGCCTGGATTATTTTTAACGAAGCAATGCCGCCGCAAAAGCTTTTTGCTTTTGCAATTATACTAATAGGGCTGACAATGGTTAAAAACGGCACAGCCCGCACTGGGAGTGAATAAAAATGGCTTATACAACCGGCATTATATATTTGTTGCTTGCTGTTGCAACTGACGTTATCGCTAATATTTTTCTTAAAAAATCAAACGGTTTCCACAATAAAAAATACGGGTTTGCTTCGCTTGCCCTTATCGGCGTCGCCTTCCTGTTTCTGGCACAGGCCCTTTTAACGCTTGATTTAAGCATTGCCTACGCAACCTGGGGCGCGCTTGGCATTTTAGCAACCACCTTTGTGGATAAATTGTTTTTCGGTTTAAAAATTAAACCTCTTGGCGCATTCGGTATCCTTACAATGATTGGCGGCATCGTTATGCTGAAAATGTTGTAAAATTATAAAAGGAGAAGGCTTAAAACCTTCTCCTTTTGTTTTTGGTTTTTATTCTTCTTTTTTATTTTTATAAACAAAGTAATAGAACGGTACGGCAATTACGGCTGCGCCAAGACCCATAATCAGCTGCTGGGGCTTAGCCTGTGCCAGAAGCCATAAGCTGGTAAGCACGGCAATAACCGGAATAACAGGGCCAAACGGAATTTTAAACGCACGCGGCGCATCCGGCATTTTTTTGCGGAATACCGGTATGGAAAGGCAGGTTGGAATATACTGCGAAAAACGCGACACCACGCTGATGGAAGCAAGGAACGTAAAGCTGCCGGTATAGGCAATTAAAAGCGCGATAACAGTAGAAGCAATTATGCACCAGTAAGGAGCGTTAAAGCGGTTGCGCTTCGTCATAGCGGCAGGCAGCATGCCTTTTTCTGCCAAAGCAAGGCAGCTGTACGGAGTAACAAAAGACGAACTGATGCACAAAGCGCCGATAGAAACCAGCGTACCGGAAGCAACAATGCCTACGCCGAAACTGCCTGCAATACGTCCGAAGGCTTCCTGCACGGGAACCGTTGTATTGGCAAGGTCATAGCCCATTATGCCGATAGCGCAGGCCAGAAGCATAAAATAAATTGCTGCTACAATACAGATAACAACCAAAATGGCTTTCGGCAAATTCTTTTGCGGGTTTTCCATTTCGGAAGCAGCAACGGCGATACTTTCAAAGCCTGTAAAAGTAAAGAACAGCATTACAGCCGCCGTGCCGAAGCTGCCGGGGGTGTATTCACCGCCGGGGAACAGCGGCGTAAAATTGGCGCTGTCGATAAAGAAAACGCCCATGCCGATAAACAATACAAACGGCAGAATCTTGGCAACGGTTGCCATATTCTGGATAACCTTAAAAAGCTGCACGCCAAACAAGTTCATAATTGCCAGCAGTGCAAAAATTACGGTTACAATAATGTTTTTCATTAACGGCGTGCTTAACTCCGGCATAATGCCGCCCAAAGCAGTGGCAAAGCCAACGCCCATGGTAGAAAACGCAATAATGCGGGTAATCCATGTTAAAAAGCCAACCTCGTAGCCGATAAAATTGCCAAAAGCCTCTTTGGCATAAATGTACGGGCCGCCGTTATCTTTAAACAGCCCGCTGGCTTCGGCAAAGCAGAAAGTCATTGCCAATACCAGCAGCATATCAAACAAAAGCACGCCAAGGCTTGCCGGGCCGATAATGCTCATGGCGTTGTTAGGCAAAAGAAAAATGCCAGAGCCGATAATGCTGTTAATACCGAAAAGCACTATCGTCCAAAAGCCCATTTTACCTTTACTCATAGTAACTTCTCCCTTATTTTAAATTAAACTTTATTTTTTAGATGCGGCAACCCTGTCAATGAAACCGGCAAAAATTCTGCGCATTTCGGGGTGCTCCTGCCACATATTTTCCGGGTGCCACTGCACGGCAACAATCTGGCTGCCTTCGGCGCTTTCAATTGCTTCAATAACTCCGTCCGGAGCTTTGGCCGTAACTTTTAAACCTTCGCCAACTTTTTTAATGCCCTGATGATGGCGGGAATTTACATACGCTTTGGCTCCCAGCGCTTCATACAGGCAGCTGCCTTTTTCCACCGTTACATGGTGAGTAGGATAGCAGCCGTTTGCCCCCTGAGAATGGCGGATATATGCGTCAGGGTTCTGCGTTGCCAAATCCTGATATACGCTGCCGCCCATCATAATATTAATAAACTGGCAGCCGCGGCAAATGCCGAAAATAGGCTTGCCTGCCTTGTAGAAGGCTTTAAAAATTTCTGCTTCAAACACATCGCGTTTGTAATTGGTCATACCGATATGCATCCACGGTTCTTCGCCAAAAAACGAAGGGTCGGCATCCGGCCCGCCGGGAATAATCAGCGCGTCAAACATCTCTGCATAATCTTCGCCTTTGGCACCCGGAACATCCGGCAGCACAATGGGCAGCGCGCCCAGCTCGTTAATAATATCAACCAGCCCGCGTGCGGTAAACGGCGCGCGCACAAGGTTAGTTACATCACTGGCGTACGGGTAAGTATCGGCAGTAATGGCAATACGTAATTTAGACATATAAACCTCCTGAAATTAAAACATTTTGCTGAAACAATAATTACAGCAGAAACTATTATACCGCAAAATTATAAAAAATTGAATTTGCTGAAGGAGATTTTGATGTGAAATTTTTAGTTTTGAAATTCCACTGAATAAGAAATCAAAATCTCACTGAATGAATTTTGCAAATTTCACTGAATGAATTTGCGGAATTTCACTGAATAAGCTATACTATACATGGGTGATAATATATGAATAAAAATTTTTATAAGCCGCGCATAATAGATAAACAGGTAAAAGAATATCTAAATACCTTTGGAGCAATCTGCATCGAAGGCCCTAAATGGTGTGGTAAAACATGGACTTCTTCTTACCACTGCAACAGCGAATTTTATTTAGCTGACCCTGCCGGCAATTTTCAAAACAGAAAACTGGCAGAAATTTCTCCGGATACAATTTTAGAGGGTGCCACCCCACGCCTAATTGACGAATGGCAGGAATACCCTCCATTATGGGATGCCGTCCGCCATAAAGTAGACCAGACAAACCAAAAAGGACAATTTATTCTCACCGGTTCTGCTACACCAAACCACAAAGGCATACTGCACAGTGGGGCAGGACGTATCGGCAAACTGCGTATGCGTCCTATGAGCTTGTATGAATCGGGCGATTCTTCCGGACATATTTCATTAGAAACTTTATGCCAAGGTAAATTAACACCTGCTATTACCGGCGAAGTTAATTTAAAAGAAATAATAACATTCATTATTCGCGGCGGCTGGCCGGGAAGCTTGGATTTACCTGTAAAACAGGCGGCACTGTTGCCGCAGCAATATTTGCAGGCTGTATTAGATGATGACGTTTACCGCATTGACGATGTAAAAAGAAATACGCAAAAAATGCGCTTATTGCTTATGTCGCTAGCGCGCAACGAAAGCACAACAGCGACAAACACACTGTTAAAATCGGATATAAAAGAAAAAGACGGGCAAGATATTGACACCAACACAGTAACAGCATATTTGGATATTTTTAAACGGTTATTTTTAACGGATAACCAACCGCCGTTTGCGCCTAACGTGCGTTCATCGGTACGTGTTAAGCAGGCAGAAAAACGACATTTGGCAGACCCTTCGCTTGCTTGCGCCCTGCTAAAACTAACACCGGCAGCACTTTTAAACGATTTGGAAACGCTCGGCTTTATGTTTGAAGCATTATGCGAAAGAGATTTACGCATTTATGCTGAATCCTTCGGAGCGAATTTATATCACTACCAAGATTATAAGAACAGAGAAATTGACGCTGTAATAGAATTGCCCGACGGCAACTGGTGCGCCTTTGAAATAAAACTTGGAGCAAATCAAATCGACCAGGCAGCGGCAAATTTGTTTAAAATTAAACGTGAATTTGAAGAAGATAAAAAATCCGTACCGCCATCTGTTTTATGCGTACTATGCGGTTTAAGCAATGCAGCATACAAACGTGAAGACGGCGTATTTGTAGTGCCAATAACGGCGTTGAAACATTAAAAGCGACTTTTTTTGTTCTGCTTATTTTGTCAATACTTTTTAGAAAAACTTTATTATTGTTCTGCTATTGCAATATTTATATTCACGTGATATACTGTATTTGCATTGAAAAAAGCATTAAACGGATGGTGACTACTTTGGAATATAAATTCAATTTTTCTTATTTGAAAAATGGCTCTCCAATTGTTACTATTAGTGCTTTAGGTCTTTCGTTCAATAAAGGAGCAATTGAACTTCTCGGCAACCCTAAACAAATAATCATCGGATATGACGAAAAACATCATGCTATTGGGGTTAAGGACAGAGGAGATAATATAGATGCTCCTTATTATGAATTTTCGAGCCGCATAAAAAACGATTGGGTAAGAATAGGCGCAAAGGATTTTACAAAGTACCTTTCAAAAACTACTCAAATTGATTTTTTAACAAAAGCAAAACAATTCATCCCTGATTTTGATGAAGACTCTCAAACACTTATAGTCATTGTTGATACCGAACATTTAAAATAATACATATCAGGAAAATAAAAAAAGAATAACAGCCTACGACTGGCACTCGCAGACTGTCATTCTTCTGGCTTGACGTAAGAATTGTTTAAATTGATACGCCATAGTGTACTAATATAGTGTATCATATTTAGGCCTGTCTTGCAAGATAATTGGTGAAGTATACCTAAAAATACTTTTACTGTTATCACAAGCCAGGTCTTTTTCCTGCTTGTAAATAAATTACAAAGGAGATTTTGAATATGATAATTCAAAAGAAAAAAATCCGAAATACAGAAAAGTATCTTTCTCTATTTTCGGCAAACGAAAACTTTTATGTTACTGTACCCGTTTCAGAAGACATAAAAGAAAAAATACTTAAATACGGGTTAAGTTTTGATGGAACACCAAAAATTCCTATCCCTATCGGAAAAGCAACCGAAGAAAATGCTAATGGCATTTGGAAAGTACGCAAAGATTTACCAAAAGAAAATCGTTCTATAGAACGTTCTTACCACATAGTAGATTGGCATGGTAATGACCATTATGGAATGTCTTTTTATGATAAACTTTGTTATAAAAAAGTATTTATTCCACCAACTGAAGTTAGTTTTCAAATAGAAAATAGCGTAATATATTCTCAATTGCTTTGTAACACTCCTGAAGAAATGAGGAAAATAAAAGTAGCCATCAATGTCCTTTTAGAAATTTTTGGATTTTGTGAATTAAGAAAATCTGACAAAAACTTACTTAAACCAACAATACCTGTAATAGCTGTTCCATGGGAAATTTTAAGAGCAGGTACAAAAGAAAAAAATGTCTGGGATAACTACTTAGACAAAACTCTTCAAAATAAATCTAAATCACAAAAAGTAGTTATTAAACACAGACATGAATATCTTTGGAAACAAAATCCTGACTTCTGTGCATTAGGTAAACAAAATTTTTGGGGATATATAGTTTATGCATTTACAGACTCAAAAATCTATATTTTTGAGTCTGACCAACCTGATAATGCAACTTATATATTTTACGGATATTGGAAAGCCGCATCTAAACTTACAAAAACAGAAATATTAGCTGGTCATCTTCACAAAGCCAGAATATTTCATACTAAGAATTGGTACAATAACGTAAAAAAATATACTAAGGAGTAATTACAATGTCGAAAAATTATCACGTTACACCACATCCTCATGGCGGGTGGCAAGTAAAAGGCGAAAAAAATCAACGCGCTACTGCAATAACAAACACTCAAACACAAGCAATTAAAATTGCTCGTGAAATTACAAAACAACAATCTTCTGAACTAATCATCCATCGTCCTAATGGACGCATTCGTTCCAAAGATTCTCACGGTCACGACCCATACCCTCCTAAAGGGTAAAAATAATCACAAAAACGCTATTATTGGTGCCAGCAATAATAGCGTTTTTCTATTTTTCTGTTAAAATAACTTTCACAACACCTGTTTTAACAGCTCCACTGCCGGTTCGTCGGCAGGGTTATTGGTGCCGAGTTCGCCGCGGAAGGCGCGGGCAAGGATTGATTTTTTGATAATGTCGATTTTAGTAATGGCGTTTTCTGCAAGTTCTTTAGCCTGCTGTTCTTTAGCAAGCAGGTCGTCAATGATGCGGACGATTTCGCTTTGTTCGGAAAGGGTTGGAACATTAACTAAAATTCCACTGACTTCTTTTTCTGATATTCTAGGCAAATTAATACCTTTAGAATTAGAAACTGTATAAAAAATAAATTTTTCCGTATTCATAAAATAATTTATAAATTTTGCAGTATTAAAATCTTCAGCTCTATAAACTAAAATATCAGTAGAACAAATACCAGAAAATTTTGCAATATCATGTTTATTTAAATACGGTCTTAATTTACCGTATAAAATATCTCCTAATTCAAATATAGTTTTTAAACTTTTAACATCATCAGAACTTCCAAACCCAATAATACCATTATTTTTTTCTATATGTTCTAATCCGATATATTTAACACATTTCTTATTATTTAACGTAGGTTCATACTTGTCTTTAATGTTTTTAACTATTTTCCCTAACGCTTTTTCTTCCCAGCTATCCATACTTACGCCGTGTTGTTTACGCCACTTAGCAGTTAATTCACCGGTAAAGGCTTTGTGCAGAATGGCGGCTTTGCGGGTTTCGAAGCCGTCTAAAACATTTTGCAGGTTTTCTTTGGCTTCGTCCAGTTTAGCAAAAAGGCTTTCTATGCGCTCTACAATGCGTTGTTGTTCGGCAAGTGGTACGAGAGGAATTATTATTTTATTCATACTCGCTTGAGTTAATTTTAAACGTGTCGTTCCAGTTACAAATCCTGTAAAGTCAAAACTATTTAAATATTCTATAAGTAATCTATTTCCCATTGTTCCAAATTTAGAACGTAGAATATGTGCATGGTTATTAACCCACGCTTTTCCATTTATTAAATATGCTTTATTTTTTAATAAATCTAAAAACGGTGCACCATCTTCTCCCAATAGTACCAATTCTTCATTAGTTAAGTAGTCATCTATCCAACCAACTTGTCCAGTTGCACCATAATAAGGTACATCACCCAATCGAGCATTACGCTCATTTGCATTTATTGGTTTTCTAAAATTATCCAAACAATCAGAAACATTTTTTAAATATGTCCAATACCAATTTGCCGGTACTTTATAGGGTTGTTCGGCTTCTGGCACAAGTGCCTGCTGTAATTTTTCTTCGGGCGTAAGATGCGCCTGAGTTTTTTTACCTGCCATCAATGCACCTCCGCCAGCGTGTTAAGTTCTTTTACTACGCTTTGCAGCAGGTCTACCGCTTCTTCAAGCTGGGCGGCGGCTTCTGCGGCGCTTTCTGCCGGGTCGGGCAGGTTGTTGTAATCCAGCACGCTGTCGTCGCGTATTAAGCCCAAATCAAGGCTGTTGCCTTTGGCAGTAATTTCTTCGCGCGTAAATACGCTCCAACGCTCATCCTGCACTTTAGTTCTGTCTGGGACTTCGTAAGCTGCTTCAAAAGCGGCAAAGTGTTCTTTTTTAAGCGGGTTGGTTTTGCCAAAGCTGGGCATATTGGTGCGCAAATCGTAAAACCATACTTCTTTGGTGTTGCCCTTATCGGTTGTGCCGCGAGTAAAAAACAGCACGTTTGTTTTTACGCCCTGCGCATAAAAAATGCCGGTCGGCAGGCGCAAAACCGTATGCAGGTTACACTTATCCATTAAATCGTAGCGTATTTTTTCGCCATCGCCGTCTGCAAAAAGTACATTATCGGGCAGCACAACAGCGGCACGTGCTTTGCCATTTGCCTTAAGGCTGCGGTAAATATGCTGCAAAAAGTTTAACTGTTTGTTGCTTGTTGGGTAAGTAAAATCGTCGCGGGTGGCACGTTCGCCGCCTTTTTTGGTGCCAAAGGGCGGGTTGGTAAGCACTACGTCGTAACCGTTCATGCTTTTGCCAAGGTTGCTTAAAGTGTCGCCAAGTTTAATTTCGCCGTCAATATCATGCAGCATGGCGTTCATTAGGGCAAGGCGGTGCGTGTCGTGCACAAGTTCACAACCGGTAAAAGCGTCGTTGCGTTCAAATTTGTAAGCGTCCTCATCAAGGTTAAAAAAGTCATCGGTTTGTTCTTTTACATAACGATGGGCGGCAATCATAAAGCCAAAGGTGCCACAGGCGGGGTCGTTGCAAAGTTCTCCGGGCTGGGGTTTAATAAGCCTTGTCATTACGTCAATCAGCACACGCGGAGTAAAATACTGCCCTGCACCCGATTTCTTTTCGCTGGCGTTTTTCTCTAACAGGCCTTCATAAAGGTTACCCAGCCCTTCTTCGCGGGCAGAATACCAGTCCAGCTTATCAATAGTTGTAATTATCTTTTCAAGGTTTTTCGGTTCTTCGATATTGGTAACAGCGCCGTTATAAATTTCGCGTACGCGGCCTTTGCAGTATGTGCCAAACAGGCGCAGCAAATCTTTATAATAGTTATAAAGTTCTATGCCCGATTTGCTTTTTAAAACATCCCAGCCGTAATCTTTAATTATTTGCTTTTGGGCGTTTTCAGCAATTTGTTCTGCCGTAAGGCTATCGCCTTCAAGTATGGTTACGCCTTCGGCAAATTTTGCTTCTACGCCCGTTTCTTTAGCCATTTTTAAAAATAAAATGTAGGTAAGTTCAGTTACATACTGGTGGTAGGTAATGCCGTCATCCCTTAATACGTTGCATAAGTTCCAAAGTTTGGCAACAATTTCCTGCGTGTTCAAGCTGTTCTGCCTCCATCGTCGTAAAGATATTCGTTAAGTTCGGTAATAATGCCTTCAAGGTTATTGCGGAAGATTTGGTTAAGCCTTTTATAGCCGCCGTTTGTTTTAAAGCGTTCATCTTCATCAAAAACTTTAACATTCATAACCGATTCGTTTAAAAGGTAGCTTTCTATGCGGCTCAGCCAGTTAAGCTCTACTCTGCTGAAGTTATGCGCTTTTTTTAGCTTATCTACTGCACGGCGGATGCGTGCCTGATGGCTTACAAGCGGTGAGCCGATGGCGTAGCGGCGCACAAGGCTGATGATGTCTGCTGTTATTTCTTCGCTGGTAATTTCGCTGACGGCGGTATTAAGCTGCTGCGTAGTAAAGCCGTTTTGTGCAAGAGCCATGCGCAGGCTTTTAAGCGTTTCGCGCGTTAGTTCTTTTGGGCGCGTGCAAATAATATTTAGTGCAGCAATTTCGTTAACATTGTTTTTAACAAAGTCCTCAAATGCTTCAATATAATCTTCCGGGCGCTGCTCATTTTTTCCAAAGCCGCGTTCGCGGATAAGAAATTTATCCTGCTTATCGGAAATTACTTTGGTATAACCGCCATGCCCGTGCTTATCGTCAAGCATTTCTAAAAGGCTTGCTTCCATTAAAAGCGTATTACGCGCTTCGGCGGCAGGCAGGCTTTCAATTTTTTGTATAAAGCCTTCTACCGTTAAACCTGCTGTCAGGTCTTTAAATTCGTTTACTTCTTCTTTGGTAAGCTTTCGTTTTACACGCTGTAATTTGGCAATTATCTGCGCAATGGCGTTTTTAATATGCGCTTCGTCCTCTAAAACTTCCAGCCCGTCAAGCAGCTGGGCAAAGGTTGTTTTAGGGTCTGCCGATACCGGCTGCATGGTGTTTACTTCTTCCAGAGAATCATAAACACCGACCGGGTCATAAATTTCAAAATGTGTTTTATTAATTTTGGGGCACAGGCGCGTGGCGCGGCCCAGCATTTGCTCAAACAAAATACGCGATTTTACGCGGCGCATAAAAACAAGCGTGGTAATTTCCGGCACGTCGATACCTGTTGTCAATAAATCTACTGTTACGGCAATGCTGGGGAAGCGTTCGTTTTTAAAGCGTTTAATTGCTTCCTGCACTTTGCGTTTGTTGCCGCCCGCAACGCTGCCGGTTATTTTCATAATGGCATCGTTATCAATGCCGTAATTGGTGTAAATTTCTTTTAAAATTTTTACTATTAAATCGGCGTGCTCGTCATCAACTGCATAAATAAGCGTTTTGCCCTGCATTACATCTTCCGGGTCAATATCACGGGCAATTTCTTCGAGTACAGTGCGGTTAAAGCTTGGGGTAATAATCTGCTTATTAAACTTTTCAACATCAAAGTTGATTTCGTCCTGTAAAACTTCGCTGTTAGTTATTTCATGAGTTACAGGGTCATAAAGCGCAAGCGTTTCGCCCTTATTGTATTTAATACCTTCGGTATTAAATTGGGTTTTTATTTTATGCGGCGCATCATAGTCTACAAGGTAACCTTCTATAACGGCTTCGCGGTAAGTATATTTAAACACCGGCTTGCCAAAAATCTGTGTAGTATGCAGCGCAGGCGTAGCGGTTAAGGCTATTTTAACAGCGTCAAAATATTCTATTACCATGCGGTACTTGCTTTGGTAATCAAGCTGGTCTCGGTACAGTAACTCATCTTCGCCCATTTCTTTATCTAAAAGATAGCCTCTGTGCGCTTCATCGATAACAATTAAGTCATAATCTGTTACAGACGGCTGGCGTTCTTCATCGTTATACAACAGGCGTTTAACCATACCCTGTACAGTTGCAATATGTACTTTGGTTTCATCTTCAAAAACAGCGTCTTCAAGAGTTTTTATGTCGTATATATCGTTAAGTGTTTTTAAATCTTCCAGTTTTACTTCGTTAAATACATCTTCTGCTTGTTCGCCAAGGGCTGTGCGGTCTACTAAAAATAAAATACGGTTAAAACGGCCTGTTTTTAAAAAGCGGTAAATCATGCCCAGCACCGTGCGCGTTTTGCCCGTGCCTGTTGCCATGGCAAGCAAAATATTTTTTTGCCCGTTTATAACGGCATTTTCGGCTGCCTGTATAGCATTAAGCTGATACTGCCTTAAATTAAGCCCGTCTTTATCACGTAAAAAGTCATAAGACAGTGTCTGCAATGCTTTATCTGCCTTTTCAATATCACTCTCTAAAAGTTTCATCATACCGTCAGGGCTAATCCATCCGCGCAGCGCCTTTGGCATATTAGCACTTTCCCTTAAATCTAAAAACCAAATACCTGATTTAGTTTCCAGCTGGGCAAGATAAGGCCTGCCGTTGGTAGCGAAAACAAACGGCGCTTTATACTTTCCCCATGTTGTTATAACGTATTTTTCATCTTCGGGCCGAATGTTTTGGGCATATTCTTTACATTGATAATCTATAACAGAAGGAATATCTTTATGCTCTGCTTTTGCTTCGATAACAGCAACAAGTTTTTCGCCTGCAAAAAGGGCGTAATCAGCCCTGCCTTTATTACCTGCCGAAGAAAGCGTTGGCCATTCGGCAATTGCAAGATTTTTACCCTTTTGTGGGCGTATACCTTTACCGTAACGCAGGTTTTCGGTATCGGCTTCCCAGCCAACCTTACGCAGCTGAGTATCAATCATGTAACGAGTTTCCGCTTCTGATTTTTGGCGCTGGCTGGCCGCAGCAAGAGCACGCTTTCTGCGTTCATCAGCAGCAACTGATTTAGCAGCGGCAGCAATTTTTTCGGTTTCCTCCAGCATTTTTTGTTCTGCTGCCTTATCGTCGTTATCGGTTATGGATTGGGCGTCTGCTTCGGTAGGCATAACAAATTTACAATGCTTATACTGCAAATCACCATAGGTCTGCATAAACCATTCGCATAAACTATATGCCATTTCCAAAAGCGTTTGCCCTTCTTTAATATTTTCATAATTTGTATGGGCAGCCTTATTGCGCGCTTTGCGTAAAGCATGCAATATATCAGACAAATCAGGAGTAAGCAATCCTTGCAGCGAAAGTATTTTAATTTTGGTAACAGCATTACAATCTGTTGGAATTTTAATTTTATCGTAAGTAAGCATTAAGTTGACGATTGTTTCACCAATCATGCCAAGCTTCATAATGCAGGAATTGGAATCACTATAACAATATTTTTCAGCCAATATACCAAAATTAGCCAACACCGGAAAATGTGACTTTAAAAATGCAAAGTTTGATTTCATAGCCCTTACCCCTTTGCCCAAAGTATATATTCATGCAGAGTTAATTATATCCTAATATTATAATTATATCATATTTACAGTGTTACAATAAAAGAAGATTAACAAAACAGCATCCTGAAACTTCTTCAAGCTGCTGTTAATTGAATGTATTTTTAGTTTTTACTCTTTGGCTTATCCGGTATCGTCAGTTCAATTAAACCTTTGATGAGCGTATGTTTAAGGTAGTTGTTTCAGAATGTGTATTTATGCTCCAAATTTAATAATTGCATCAGTTCTGAAATGCTTAATTTATCGATTATTTATAACTTGTAAAGGTCCTTTAAGCTAAAACAAAAAGCCGCCAGCTATAAAGCTGACGGCGTAATTCTATGTTTCCTATGTTCCTTTGCAATGGCTTCTGTGGCGAACACAGAGCTTGTAAGTTTATTCATAGTTATAATATATAATTGAAAATTAAAAGAATAACAAAAGAGTTAGATTTTATTTTAATATAAATTGACGTCTAGATGTAGGCATATGGTCGATGATAAAATCAAACAATTTATCAACATTCCAATTATATTGAGCAGAATAATAAACTGGTTTAAATATACTTACGCCTGTAGCTTCTTTTACCCTCCGTTGTATAGATACTGCCTGCTGCTCTAAAAAATAATATAATTCAGTGTCTGGTGTATTTATTGCGTAATTCCAATGATGACCTTTCATAGCAAAATCAGCCTGATTTATAGCTACAAATATTCTGTCCCGTTGAATATTAGGAACAATTACTTCATTTAGTAAAGTATATGTTGTTCCCATATCTCTGTTCCCGCCTTCAATAATAACTAAAACCATATCAATCCAGCCATATCTTTGCGGGTCTGAATCAGTAACGTAAGCTTTGTATAAAAGATCAATCAACTTCTTTTTATGAATTTGATCTTTTGCAACACCATCGCCTAAACCAGGGGTATCCCAAAGTCTAAAGGCATCATTTAATGAATAGGAATCCAGTTCCATTGTTTCCGGGTCGACACCATCGCCTACTTTAGCAACATTTTTTTG
>UMCV01014240.1_pt1 | contig 32511 bp, 29 predicted proteins | sample 1964311 | NCBI WGS metagenome assembly UMCV01 (sample SAMEA4835976, study PRJEB28245) | human gut metagenome | biome: gut microbiome; material: fecal sample | place: Denmark | collected 2008 | reverse complement strand
GCTATTTATCAACTGTTTGTTGTGACATAGCCTAATAAAATAACAAAGCTTCACATTTCTGTCAAGAAGTTTTGTATAATTATTTTGAATTTTAGTGTATTTTTTGTTTACTTACACTGTACTTTGAGTTGTTTTTCTGCAAAAGGATTTATTTTATGCCGGTTTTTGTGCATTTATGCTATGCTATTATTATTGTAAACTATGCTATTAGTAAAAGAGCAGATAATGTCTTAAATCTGTTTTATACCGTCAGCAATTTCTTTTAAACCCACATAAATAAAAAGCCCGCAGCATTTGCCGCAGGCCATTAAACATTATTATTTTAAGAAAACAAACTCGTTTGCACCGGATAATTCTCCGGCAAAACTGTAACCGTCAACGGTAAAATTTTTCACTTCATCAATGCGCTGCACGTTTTCTTCCGCACAGCGGCGAACCATCTCGCCGCGCGCCATTTTTGCCTCCGTTGCCTTAACCTTAATTTTGCCGTTTTGCAGGCTGCCAAACACGCAGGTTACAAAACGGATTTTATCCGTAACGTAAGGCTCCACCGCTTTGCTGTACTCTTTGGAAGCCAGGTTTAAAACTTCGTTATCGTCCTTAACCAGTTCATCATACAGGCTGCTGCCCCAAAAAGCATACAGGTTCTTTGCTCCGCCGCAGGCAAGCCGCGCCTGCATTTCCAGACGGTAAGGCACAACACCGTCAAACGCACTTAAAATTCCGTAAAACCCGCTGAGTATTTTTAAATGCCCGCCCAAATATTTTAACGAGGCTTCATCCAAAACATTCGGCGCAATATGCTGGTACTGCAAACCATCGTAACTAAAAACGGCAGGCGTTAAATTGCGGCGTAAATCCATACGCTGCAGGCGGTTGTAATTAAGCTCCGCAATAGCGTCGTTGCACTGCCACAACTTTTGCAGGCTCGTGTAATCCAGAGCGCGCAGGGCAGTTAAAAGCTCTTCAGTTTTAGTTAAAAATACCGGCAAGCGTGCCGCGCCAATATCGTCATTATCAACGCGCATCTTCTTCGCTGGTGAAATTATGATTTGCATGGTGTGGTCCTTTAGATGATTGGATATTCTGGAATATATTGTTTTTCTGGCATTTTAAAGTTTTCTTTATCTATTTTATATTTATTACAATAATAGTCAACATTTTTCTTAGTTACCAAATGACCAAAATCTTTCGGAATTTTTTCATCATATTGATTAGTTATAACTTTTAATTGCCAATCACAAACAAAATATCTCGGATGTGATGTTTCATACCAAAAATAATTATTTACCGTAATAAAATTAATATAATTAAAATCATAAAAATCGGTAATATTTGCTAATTCTTTTTTAAATCTATTAGAAATTTCTATATCATCTTTAAGATAAGTAGTTATATGAACTGGATTAAAAAATACAACTAAATTAATATTATTAGCATCACAAATTTGTTTAATTTCTTTTATGATAGCAATAGTAGAATCTATATGTTCATTATTTTCATTAAAATAAGGTTTTTTAAATTTTTCATCATATACATATTTTTCTATAGAATTATTAATATTTCTTTCTACATATTCTGGAACGGAGTATTTTCCTGACGTAGTAAGATAATTTTTCCCTAATTTATTATTATCATATAGAACTCTCTCTTTTAAACCTTCAAAATCAGGAACTTTAAATGCTACTTCTAACAAATATCTCATTCTATCATTATAATTCTCTATGTAAGGAATCCTGTTTATACCTTGTATTTCGTATTGATAATCATTTCTATACGAAAAATTATCAATTCCTAAATAAATATTTTTCATTTTTATGGCATTATTTAACAATATTCTTAAATCCCGCAAACAATCTTCTGGGAGGCCTGCAACAACGCCCATATTATATGCTTTTGTACTTAAAATCAAAGAATCCATTTTCTGTACACGACTTGAACCAAAAATAAAAGTATCATACATTCTTTTATTATTTAAAATATATGCTACTTTAGCATATCTATCATTGATAGAAACATAATGTTCTTTATTTTGATTAAATACCGCATAAAAATCGAAATAATAATTAACAACAATGATAGCACAAAATATTATAACTACTGTACTTAAAAAATTAATACAAAATTTTTTGTAATTCATTACGATAAATTTCACCCTTATTAAAATTGAAAATATAAAAACTCTGATTCTATACCAATTTTTGATACACTATAATAAAATAACAACGCCAATAATATAGAAGTAATGTATACGTTTAATCTTTCCATTATCTCATAATTAATTATTAAAACTGAAACTAAAACAAAACAAAAGATGACTAAAAAATTATCAGTAATTATCAATGTACTATCTTTATTACCAAATACGCTAAAATATTTAGCTAAAAACTTACTATACGGGTAGGCAAATCTATTAATATCAAACATTGCTATCAAAATATTCAGCGCATCGCTAAAGCTTGCCGCCCTAAAAAATATCCAAGCAATATTTACAGCATTAAAGGTTAACAGCCAATTCATACACTGCGGCAAAGTATATTTTGTTTTACGCCAAAGGTGATTTATACAAATATAAATTCCGTGCAGCACACCCCAGAAAATAAACGTCCAGCCAGCACCATGCCATAAACCGCCTAAAAACATTGTTATCATAATATTACGCAGGTGGTGTCCTGTTCTGTTGCCACCCAGCGGAATATATAGATAATTTTTTAAAAATGCCGATAATGTCATATGCCAACGCCGCCAAAAGTCAATAATGCTTGTTGCCCTGTATGGCAGATTAAAGTTCAGCGGCAAGTTATAGTTAAACAGTAAACCAAGCCCTATTGCCATTTCCGAATAACCGGAAAAATCGAAATACAACTGTAGGGTATAGGCCAACGAACCACCCCAAGCGTCAAGCATTGTCAAATTAGCTGTAGTGTTAAAAACACGGTCAGCATAAATTGCCAGTTTATCAGCAATAACGACTTTTTTAAACAGACCTATAGTAAACCATAAAATACCATAAGTTAAGTTTTTATAATTTATTTTATATCGTTCTGCCTGAGAAAATTGTGGTATCATATCACGGTGGTACAAAATTGGTCCTGCTATTAAATGCGGAAAAATCGTTACAAAAAGCAAATAATCGCTTTTGCTGTATGCTTTGGTTTCGCCGCGGTATATGTCAACAAGGTAGGCCGTTTGCGTAAAGGTAAAAAATGAAATACCAAGCGGCAGAACGATATTTTTCATTGCCATGCCGGCATTAAAAAGATAATTAATATTTTCTAAAATAAAATTGGTGTATTTAAAATACCCCAAAAACAACAGGTTAAAGGCAATACCTACCATAAGCACTTTTTTGCTGCGATTATTCGTCAGACATCTGCCAAAAGCATAGTTTACTGCGATTGAAGCTAAAAGTATAGGCAGGTTATTAATATCCCAGTAAGAATAAAAACAAATCGATGCAAAGATTAAAAATATTTTTGCAGCTTCATTTTTAATAAATTTGCCAGTCAAATAATAGCCTAATAACGTAATAGGAAGATAAACAAAAATAAACTCATAAGAATTAAACAGCATATTACTCTCCAGATTATTATAATACTAAAAATATATTTCTATTTCTCTAAGATTAACATTTTTATTACTTTCAAAATAAAAGTATCAACTTCGCATAATTTAAATTTTTAAATATAAAAATTTTAAAACTAGATAAATAATTAAAACTTTTTCTTTAGTTCCTTATCACGCTGCCGCGCATACTTAAACACCAGCCAGAAAAACTTAACCGCCGTAAAAAACATAACCCATCCTGCCCGGCTGAACCGCGCCACAGAACGCACTCTATTCGCTTTTAAGAAATGCCCGGCAAACAACCCGGCAAGAAGAATTTTAATTATTTTTATCGGCATGGTAAAGCTCCGAACGAAAATATTATTTAAACAAACTTTTTATCATTGTTCTTAATTCATAGGATAATCTTTTTCTTAAACTTCTATTATCGTAATATTTTTCAATTAAACTAATAATATTAGCCTCTGAATTATTTAACCCTTCAAAAAATTTATCTCTATTTTTATGCACAACAACAGATTTGATAGCGGATGGATTATGTCTTATAGCTTCTTTTAACTTAACCTCATAATAATCAGTTTGCTTTAAAACATCTGCTAAAACACGTTTCCCTTTTTCACTGCTTGCCCAGCAAAGCGATACTCCTTCATCAATATTCATATCCGATATAATTTTTTCAATACCCCAAAAATCAGCTAAAGTAATATCACTTGCACGCTGTAATGTTTTAAACTTGCAATCATAGCATGAAGGTCTCAAATACAAATCTTTTAAGAAGCCTTTCATATACGTATTATCGCCATGCTTTTCATAAAAAACATCACCATTAACTATGGATAATTTAAAATAATAATTCTTCCATCCGTCTTTTTTATCCCTAAATGATATTTCTTTTATTTTACTCTTTAAATCTTGCTCCAATTTATCAATATAACGTTGCCAAACTAATGGCGATGGCACACCATGACAAATAAAATCTACTGCCAGTAAATTCAAATAATCCTTTTGCAAATAACTTTTTAAACCAGCTACCTGGCACGGCGTACCTGCAAACAAAACTTTTTTGCCGTTATCTAAATCACTTTTTACCTGTTTAAAAGTATTGCCCATATCACTTTGCACATACTTAGACATATATAACCGTTTTAATTCATCTTTTTTATCTACTCTGATATGACATACATACCAATTATCATCAAACGCTGCACCATAAATTACTGCTTGTTCTTTTATATACATATTTGCCAGAATGGCAAATACCCCCCCGGAAGAACTTTGTTTTACAAAGTTCTCATCTTTTGCGCTGCATGCAAAAGATGTTTTATCTTCACCAAAATTACCATACATATTTTCCAAAGGGCAAACCTTACAACACAATCCACAATCAATACATTTGTTTTTATCAATAACGGGATACTTAAAGCCTTCTGAATCCGCTTGCATAGTAATTGCATCTTTAGGACAAATTGCAAAACAAGCTGTGCAGCCGCTGCATTTTAAATTCTTCTGTTTCAATTTACTTTCTATATTCATTACAATATCAACCTTTAATATTTAATGCCTTACACAAAAATTCTTTGGACCTTTGACGCTCTCGTTCTAAAATTGCTTCAACATCAGGAAATTCTATTTCCATAGGATTCGTAATTTCGTAATTATTATCTTTAGAGACTTTGCGGTCTTCTAAATGGAACATAGAAAGCAACGTATCAATGCGGGAATCCATATTCATACTCACATTTTCACGCGAACTTACCACAAATGGTTTTTTATTTAAAATAGAAAATACTGTACCATGAAAAGAATCTGTATACATCAACGAACAGTTTTTTATTAAATACAAAAATTCACTCGGGGGGAGCAATAGTAATCTATATTTTCTTTATCCATCAAATCAACTATTTTTAGCTTATATCTTTCTGCTAAATGCTGAATATCGCTTTTTATTTTATCTGGTAATTTACTCAAAAAGTAAACTAAAATAAATTTTTCATCTCTATACCATGCAGGACGTTCCATTACTTTTTCCCATTCTTCAGAAGTTAAAAGTAAAGTTGGGTCAACTAAAACAGGAACAGTTCTACCTGTCAACTCTTTAACAATTTTGGCACCTTCATGTTCACGCACAGATATAAAATCTATGCCTTCGAGCCCTTTTTTTACCACATCTATTTTATCATCTGGTATTTCGCTTACACCAAAGCTTGCAGCATATGCAATTCGTTTATTTCTATCAGCAAATTGTAAAAATTCAGTGGAATTTTTTAACCAATATGGGTTCCAAATCTGGTCACTGCCAGCAATGAAATAATCATATCTGTTATTTAGATCAGGTTTTATTTCATAATCAAAAACAGAATTTATATATTTATCACTGAATTTTTTAAAATTATATTCGCGGATGATTTTATAAACATATTTTCCTGAATCAATAAAATCTTTAAATCCATGTCTATTAAAAACGTATCGTCTTATATTTTTTAATGTTATCATATTTTCTTTTAAAGAAGAATTATATTTTAAATACCAAATGGTGTTAACAATAGATTCATTAAACAATCTACTAATATATTCTTGCAAAGCATAATTTTGGAATCTGTTTCCATAATTAAAATAGCCATTTAATGTAATTATTCCTATTTTTAACATAATTTACTTTTCTCCTCACAATTATTTATATAAAATTTTAATGCCTCTCGCCATGCAAATAAATTATAAAAAATATTATCTATTTTTCTTTTACTTAATCTGCTGTTCAACGGTCTTTTCGCTTTAGTAAAATATTCAGTTATAGTTATATGATTAACTTTAACATTCATTCCGGCAACTTTAAATATTTCTTCCACAAATTCAGCCCAACTACATACTCCTTCGTTAGTAACATAATAAATACCATACTTTTCTGTCCTTATCATATCTATCAACAAAGGTACTAAATCAGCTGTATATGTCGAACTTCCATATTGTTCATCAACAGCATTCAATTCTTTATGTTATTTTCCTATTCAAAGCATTGTTTTAACAAAATTATTGCCATCTCCACCAAATACCCAAGATATACGCACAATAAAATATTTATCTAATATTTTCTGTACCGCCTGTTCTCCTAATAATTAAGATTTGCCATAAATTTATGACATTTATTAGAAGCAACAGTACGCCTTGCCAAAAATAATGTTCTAATATTTAAAAATCTTATTTGTTTTATCCATGATCTTTAAATTTCGTTATTAGATATTATTTGAAAATAATTAATTTATTTTACTGCTTTTTCCAATTAAAAAATCTCTCCAAGCTAAAAATTCATATTTTGCATAATACATATACTCATTTTATAAACAAGCCCTTTAATAAATCTTCTTAATGTCCTAAAAGGATACAATAACATTTTAATAACAAAACAGTATTTACTATATTTTTTACTACATTTATTCCTTAAAAGCATTTTATTTCTTTCAAAATAATAATGCTTAATATATGATAATCTATAAGTAGATGCACTTTCTTTATGATATATTTTTGCTTTATCAACAACATAAATCGAAATATTATCATGTTTTAAATTTAATGAAAAGTCCGTATCTTCTTCATATGAAAAATATTCTTCTCTCAATTTATATTTTCCCATAAATTTTTATGTGCAAATATGCACACACCACAAATAAAATCAGAACATATGTCGTTAACCCCTTCTTCTTTATTAAATTCAACAGCATATTTTGTTGGAATTATCTTACCACCAAAATACATCAACTCTTGCTTATTATAATAACTATATATTTTAGTTGAAAAAACTCTTTTTTACCTTTAGAGGCAATTACCAACTCATTTAAACTATTTTTATAACAACTACATCGTTATTAAGAATCCATATATAATCAGCTTTATTTTTTTAAGCAACATCAATTCCTATATTATTACCTGCTGCATATCCGTTATTCGATTCATTAAAAATAAGAATTAAATTTTTAAATTTTTTTGAAAGTAATTTTAATTTTTTACATTCAATTTTACTAGAAAAATTATCAACGATAAGAGTATTTATATCATAGTTTTCATTATTGTTTAGATTTTTTAAATACTCAATACATTCAACACTATCATTGTACCCATTATATTTTAATAAAATAACAAATAATAAATTTTCATATTAAAATATTTATTTGTTATTTTTTAACAAATAATAAATTTTTGAAATTCCAATATAAACAAATAAACACTGTTTTTTTTCATTTAAACTAATGCTTTTGTCTTTTAAAATAATATTTATATTTTTTTTAATGAATTCTTCATATTTACTGACATCTATACTTATTTTATTTTTATAGTTTAGTTGAAGTATTTTATGAGCCCATAAAACCAGCGGGAATATACTAATTTGATGGTAATAATTACTTAAAATTTTATATCTATATTTTGCTATTTCAAAAGATTTCTTATAATCTTCTATATTCATTGTTTTAGTTAAACTATCTTTTCTAATTGTTACAAAATATAACAACTTTTTTAAATAATACACCGTATTAATTTTCATAATAATTTCTGTAAAAAAATCAAAATCTTCTAAAACTCTTATATTTTCTTTAAATTGTAAATCCTTAACTAATTTTTGCTTTAATACTTTATTCGTTAGATGGCTGTTTATATTTTTATCTTGCGCTAATAATCTGATAAACTTTTCTTTTTGAATAAATCCTTCAGTTCTGTACTGCTTCCTACATTCTTTTATTTTTCCATCAATATCTTCTGCATAATCAAATATTATTAAATCAGGATAATTATATTTATTTATTGTTTCGAAAACACTTTCTATATAATCTTCACTAAAATAATCATCTGGATCAGGAAAAGTAATATATTTACCTTTTGCTATAGCCATACCAGCATTACGAGCACTGCTCACGCCTCCATTCGATTTATGTATCACCACAACAGACACATCAGGGAAGTATTTTTTTGTCGCAAATTCATCTATTATCTTTCCACTATTATCTTTGCTTCCATCATCTACTAAAATTACCTCAACTCCAGGCCTTAAATTCTTTTCAAGAGAATCTAAAAATCTTCTTAAGTATAATTCCACTCCATATATTGGAACTACTAACGATAAAATTACTTCTGACATATTTAACTCCTTTTTATACATATACATTCAAGAATTTTACTCTTTGTTAAATCTATACATTTTGCCATTCCCAAACACAATAACATTACCCAAATTAAAACTAAAACAGGATTTCCTGGATAAAATGCTACAGGCTGAAATATTTCTTTTGTAATATTAAAAAACATACAATGTAAAAACCAAATCTCCATAGAATATTTACCAAATTCATTTAAAACTAATTTTATAATTTGATTGCAGTTATTTAATAGATATATTAAAAATAAAACAAAAATTGGCAACAATAAATATTTTGCTAAATGACTGCGTGTTAACCCTGATACAAAAAATAGAAATGTAAAAGTATAATAAAATGCTTGGCTTCTATTTCTAAGTTTAAATTTATCAGTAATTTTAAAATATAAATTATATTTTGCAACCATCCACCCCCCGAACACATATGGCATCCACAAGCAAATTGTGCGTAAAAAGCCTGTATATTCTACGCCCATTATTAAATGCTTTAAACCATACCAAAATAAAATACCGGTACAAAAATCATACAGCAAAGACTTACTTATATATTTTATATATATTGGTAAAAATAAAATAACTACAATATAAAACTGAATATACCAAGCAAAAACCATAACAGTATCCTGTCCATTACTAAAAGCCAGTATTTCTTTTAACCATAAAACATTTAATTCTACTTTATTAAAATACAAAGCAACACTCGTTAATAATAATAATAAAATCCAATAATTAATCAACAAATTTTTTATTTTCAATATACTATAAAATAAACTTTTATTAGCATTATAGTAATATGTATATCCAGTAATAAAGGCAAATAATGCCACGCACCACTGCGTTGGACCATATAAATATTTCTCTAAAATCGCAGAATATGAATAACCAATTCCGCTAATATACCATTCAGGAAAAGTAAAAAAATGATAGACAAGCATTAATATTATGGCTACGCCCTTTAACAATCTTGTATCTGCTCTGCTTATAAAGTTATTTTCTTTTAAATACATTTTCCCTATCATCTTCCATTATATATTTTCTCATTTCTAAACAGCAACTTCCCCACAAAAACATATATAGTAACATATAATCACGCATTGTACTTAGAACATCAACTAAATTATGTGTAAACATACCAATTATTGCTACTATAAAAATATCAGGCAGCCAAATACACTCATTTGTTTTTATATAATGATTTCTTCCATTATGCCAACAAACAAAAATCTGCCAAACATAAAACATAAAATTGCTTATAAAGCCTATTATACCTACCGTTGATAACAAATATAAAAATAAATTATGTGGATGCGGCAAATAGGGTTCTTTTGCTAATGGTGAAATATAATCAGATAAATAATATTCGCTAAATTGTGATACACCAACACCAACTAACGGATAATCACAAAACATTTGCCAAGCAGCTTTCCACAGTAAAATTCTTTCACCATCATATGGACGTTGATACAAACTGGCAAAACAAAATATCGATACAACACATACAGCTAAAACTATTATAATTTTCCATATTTTAATTTCTAATCTTTTTTTCCTAAAAAACACTAATGCCATTAAAGCTATAGTTTCAGTCATTACTGCCATATAAGCTCCACGGCTATTTGCCGCATATAAGCAAAATACAATACCAGCAATTGATAAAATACTTAGAAACATCAATTTGATGTTTGTTCTAAATTTGTAACAAAAATACATATAAAACGGTAATAAGAGTTCCATAATACTACCGGTTTTATTAGGATCACCAAATAGACTTCTTACTCGTATATTATCATTTTGAACAGACAACGCCTGCAACCAGTCATTAACAACCAGCACATTATTATATAACAAGCCAAGACTTAAACCTAAAATGGAAATAGGCAAAAAATATCTTATGTTCCCTAATAATATATAGATTAGTAAAAATGATGTTATTTTTTCAAAAATTCTTAAGGCATATTTAATACCTATATTATTAGATTCAAAAAATGCTAACAACAATAAAACAACAATATTGAAAAAAATTAACAATATTGTTTTGTTAAAATAATCATTTTTTAAATTTTCAAATCTTTTTTTATCTAAAATACATACTATCAGCGATAAAACTGAAGCAACACCTAAAATTTGGCCACTGCCACAACCAACCGCAAAAGCAATCAACAATAGGCATATCCATTTAAGATAGTCTAATAGTTTATTATTAGTATTTGTCATAATTAAATTCATTTTTACCACATACCTGTAAAATGATGTATTGTACATGTTTTATCAGTTGTCAACCATTTATCCTTCTCTGATTTCGGAGAAAAATATTCTCTTGGATATATATGAAGTTTATCAGGCAAAATTAAATCTTTACCGTCTAAATTAACTCCATATTGCAATTTGGTAATTTTGCTTACAACTTTTGTGTTTGCGATTTCTGTATAGTCCTCATCACAATGTACCATATCATACCATAACAACATCTTTCCAACCCAAGGATGTTGTTTTTTAGCACCCAAAACAGCCATTGCTATTAAATTTAAAGATTCGTAAGATGTAAATGCACTCTCATGCAAAAAATCATCAAATTTTTTCAATATTTCTACATCTGTATCTAAATAAATTCCTCCTTCATAATAAAGCGCATGCAATCTAGCTATATCTGCAATAAATGCCCATTTCTTTCTTTCTAAAGCTTCTTTTGCAAACCTATATTTTTCAAAAGGAAAATTATCCTCATTCCAACATTTTATTTTATAATCCGGCAAAATCTTCTGCCATGCTTCTACGCATTTTTTCACCTCAGCCGGCATTCTTTTTCTACCAAACCAACAATAATGTATTACCTTAGGAATTTTATTTTCACTATTTAGTACTTCTTTATAAGGATTAAAATATCTTGATTTTACAAAATGCAGGTATAAATCTTTATGAAATTTAATTTTTTGCCTAATCTCATTTAAATGATATTTTAATCCAATATATTTTCTTCTATTATTTATATGTAATTTCAATATATTTAATAAATTTTCAGTTCTTAAATCATGTAAATTGTATAAATCAATTCTTTCCTGGTTACTATTTAAAATGCCAATATGTATATTTCTAAATCTGTCTAAATACTTAACCAAACTTAAAAATTTATCAAATTCAAATTTGTTTATCTCATCTAAAACAAACAATATATTTTTATTAGATAATTGTAAGTAACTAAGTTTTATATATTCTAAATTTTTCCAATTTGATAATGGGATTATAAAAGCGTCAATATTTTCTTCCTTTGTTTTTTCATACAATTCATTAAAAGAATTGATATATTTATTTCCAAAAATTTTATTTATAATAGCATAATCTATTACTTTTTCGTCAATATTTATCCCTTTTGAGTTTAAGTAATTATAATTTTTACTATACTGTAAATTATTCGAGTCAGCAGGTGTTAAAATTTTAAATTCACTATCAATTTCTTTTATTTTTAGATATATCTCATCATCAAAACTAAATTTTGTATTTTTGTATAAATTGACAAAACAAACTTTCATCAAAAATTTCACCCTTATATTTATTTTAAAATACCTTGCACCAAAAATCTGCCATCTTAAGACGAAGTAATTGTCTAAAAATTGATTTACCCTTCATATTTTGATTAGGCTGTGGCATTTTTTCATTTTTAAATGCAGTTAACTGCAAAAATTTATAATATTTGTCATTGAAACCTTTATACACAGAAAATTCCCATGGTTTATAACGTCCTGCATAATGCATTATTGCCATATTTTTCTTTGCACTTACTGCATTTTTTCTAAATTTTTTATTTAATAAAATTTTTAAAAATAAATTATATACAGGCGGAATAACATTCCATCTTAATGGTACTTTTGTCCAATTATTCATGAAAACTTTATTTAAAGCATCTTGATCATGATGCGGTAAATGAACGCTTGAAGCTAACTTTATAACTTTACTGGAATAATTATATTGGCGCCATAAGTCGACATCAATTATTAAAACACCGGAATTAAAATAATTTCCATCTAAACTTAATCCTATGGCTTTATTTTTTTGACGTATTAATCGTGCCGATGATAAAATTCCATAATCAGCAACAGCTCCTAATGGTTTACCTTGCAAGTTTATATTCCAAAGAAACTCTATATCATCCAAAACTATCAAATCTACATCAACATAAATTACCTTATGTACATCTGCTGGCATTAAATCAGCTAATATTATTCTAAAATAAGCAGCTTTACTTATATGCCCACTTGTATATAAATTATCAAAACAACTGTTTTCTCGCAAATCAATTATATTTAATTCAGCATTAAAAGAATCTGCCGTTTGTTTTAACAATGCCTTTTTGCCAATATCTATATTGTCCGCTAGTAAAAAAAACCGTATTTGCTTATTTTTTTTTGTATTATTCATCACCGAAGCAATAACTACAGCAACATGCTGCGCATAATTATTATCAGATGATAATACAATATTTATTTTGTCCATTATTGTACCTCTATAAGCTTTTCTCTAATTATACAATACTATATTCTTTTGTGCCACTTACAATTGCTAATTTTGCAAAACTATCTTGCTTTAAAACATTACCTATATTATAATACTTTATTGAATTATAAGTTGAAAATACTTAAAGGAGATAATTATGCGTAAATTTAATTTAAATAAATATAAGCCATATTTTTACATCTTTATTATTGCTGAAATTTTTTTATTCTCAATCTATTATATTTTTTCTAATCAAATTGCAGATAATACTTTCTATTTACAATTAAGACGTTTTTTGCCTTGTGCTTTAGGAATTTCTATTGCACTTTACTTCTGGCGAAATTTGAAGTTTCCAATTATTAATTTAACAACTCATGTTGTTATAAGTTTATTTTGGATAATAACTTTTCCTTTATGCTATTATTTAACTTTTAGTTCCAATACTGTAAACATTTCTAATCATTTTGATATAGTTTTTGGGGCTTATGCATTTACCTTTACAACTTTACTATATATTTTATTAATGTTATTATTCAATAACTATAAATCATTAATAAACATATTTCTATCTCTTTTTCAATTCTCTCTACTTTCTATCCCATTACTTCAAACCGCATATTATTTATACTATGGCACACCAATTACTACTGCCGCAGCTTTAGCATTTTTACAAACTAATAAAAACGAAGCGACAGAATACTTACTGCAAAATTTTAGTTATATAGGTATTATCACAATTATTATTTTTGCAATCATAATATTTACATTATTATATAGATTAAATAAATTACCTAGTATAAAAATTCAATATACTAAAAAAACTATTATAATATTAACCATCATCTTATCAGCCATCGGCAGTTACAGCTGTAAAATGATTTTCAGAACTGGCGTTTTACAAGCTTATAGCTTTGCTGATATTTATTTAAAATCTTCTCAAAAATTTGCTTCTTACCACGATAGTAATTTTAAAAATCTAATTGTATCACCAGATAAACCGGTATTTTCTAAACCTTCTACAATCATTATTATAATAGGTGAATCAGCAAGCCGAAACTTTATGAGTGCTTATAATGATACCAAAAACGACACTGCTCCGTGGCTTAAAGAAAAATTAAATGACAATAACTTTACTATTTTTAAAAACGCTTATACAAGTTGGGTTCAAACAGTCCCATCCCTAGAAAGAGCATTAACAGAAAAAAATCAGTATAATGATATAGAGTTTAATCAATCAATTACTTGGATCGATATAGCAAAAAAAGCGGGCTATAAAACTTATTGGTTCAGTAATCAAGGTACAATCAGCGATGCAGATACTCCTATCACATTAGTTGCAAAAACGGCAGATTATTCTTATTGGCTTGAAGATACTTTAGCAATATCTGATAAAATAAAATATGACGGAGATTTAGTAGAATATCTTAAACATGTTAATCCTAATGAAAATAACTTTATTGTTTTTCATTTAATGGGAAGCCACGAAAATTGCTTTAACAGATATCCCCCCGAAGAAAATAAATTTGCTTTATCTGACGAACATGATATGGTTCTAACTTATGATAATAGTTTAGCTTATACTGATAAGGTAATAGAATCTATTTTTAATATATCTAAACAAAACCTAAATTTACAAGCAATGGTTTATTTTTCAGATCATGGTGGAAATCCATATCGTAAACGTCATCCAGATGAAGGCGGTTTTATATCTTTAAGAATACCATTCTTTATTTACACAAGCAATGAATATAATGTACTGTATCCTGAAACTTATAAAATTATGAAAAAAAACGAAAACCAATATTTTACAAATGATTTAATGTATGAAGTAGTATGTAATTTATTACAAATTACTTCCAATCATTATAATTCAGAAAATAGTATTTTAAGTCCAAATTATAAATTTAATCAAAACAATTTAACAACAATGCTTGGAAAAAGAAAATTAACCGAAGACACCAATCAATAAAAACAGGAGATAGGTAAGAGCCTATCTCCTGTTTTTATTGCTAATTTCATATAATTTTAAATACTTTATCATAGTATAAATAAAATGTTGTAAACTCGAATACAACCCACTCCAACCATCAATAAAACCAGCTTCAATAATATATGCCCTAAAAAATCCATATGCTGCATGAAAGAATGCGCTGCCTAAACTGGCTTTTTTATTTCGCTTGTATGCATCTTCAGCCCAGATAGATGTATAATGTCCAGCTTTATCCCACCAGTCCTGCCAATTTTCATATGTATAATGTTCAATATAGCCCTTCAAACGTTCTTTTGGCATCTCGCAAACAGGTCTCTCATGCACTTTTCCTTCCCAATGAACTTTATCTCTACGAAACATTCTTATAACTTCATCCGGCTTAAAAATACCATGTTTATATTCAAACCCAAAAGCATGTATACGCCGAAGCATAGAATATTGTTTATCTTCATTTTTAGACAGCACATTTTCTATATTAGAAATAAGCTCCGTATCTAAAAATTCATCAGCATCTAAGTATAAAATCCACGGCGTTGTTACGTACTGCAAAGCAAAATTACGCTGCGTCGCAAAGTCATTATCCCACGCACGGTAAACTACTTTTGCTCCGCAGCTTTCGGCAAATTCAACCGTTTTATCCGTACTTCCGGAATCAACAATTAAAACGTTGTCAGCACATTTTTGTGCATTTTGTATAACTTGCCTTATTGTTTTTTCTTCATTTTTAGTTAAAATTACAACTGTTAATAAACTCTTCATAATTACCCCCTAATAATTATAGCATATAAAAAAAGAAATTAGCTATAAATATGCTAATTCCTTTTTTTATTTAATTATCACCAAATAAATCTCTTGTATAAACTTTAGTTTTCACATCAGTTAATTCTTCATTCATTCTGTTAGCTAAAATAACATCTGAAATTACCTTGAATTCATTTAAATCTTTAACTACTTTAGAATTAAAAAAATTGTCCTCGTCCATTGTCGGCTCATAAACAATTACTTCTATTCCTTTGGCTTTGATACGTTTCATTACACCCTGTATAGAAGACTGCCTGAAATTGTCACTGTTTGCCTTCATTGTTAAACGGTAAACACCAACAACTTTAGGATTTTTTTCTATAATTCTGTCCGCAATAAAATCTTTGCGAGTGCGGTTTGCCTGCACAATAGCACCTATAATATTATTAGGTACATCATGATAGTTTGCTAAAAGCTGCTTGGTATCTTTTGGCAAACAATACCCTCCATAACCAAAGGAAGGATTGTTATAAAAATCGCCGATACGCGGATCAAGGCATACGCCTTCAATAATCTGTTTGGTACTTAATCCCCTGACTTCTGCATATGTATCCAGTTCATTAAAAAATGCAACACGCAAAGCCAAATATGTATTGGCAAAAAGTTTAACAGCTTCTGCTTCGGTTGGATTAGTGTATAAAACAGGAATATCTTTTTTTACAGCAGCTTCTTTCAGCATAGCAACAAATACTTCTGCTTTATCTTTAAAAGAACAATTTTCTCCAACCCCTACAATAATACGTGAAGGGAACAGGTTATCGTATAAAGCCTTGCCTTCGCGTAAAAATTCCGGTACAAACATTATTTTAAGCGGTGGATACTCTTTGCGGATATTTTCTGTAAACCCAACAGGGACAGTAGATTTAATAACTATTACTGCATTCCTATTTACTTTTTCTATAATATCTAAAACCGCATTAATTGAAAAAGTATCAAAATAATTTTTTTGCGGATCATAATTGGTTGGTGTTGCTATAATTATAAAGTCCGCGTCTTTATAAGCAGATGCTGCATCAGTTGTTGCAAGTAAATCTAATTTTTTGTTCTTCAAAAAATCTTCTATTTCTTTATCTACAATAGGAGATTTTTTTGCATTTATAGCATCAACTTTGCTTTGAATAATATCAACAGCCACAACATTATTATGCTGTGCAAGCAATACAGCATTTGATAAACCTACATATCCTGTTCCTGCTACTGCTATTTTCATAATAATATCTCCCGTTATTTATGGTAAAATTCACGATACCAATTGACAAATTCAGTAAGGCCTTCCCTTATACTCGTTTGCGGTTTAAAGTTAAAATTTTTCTCAAGCTCGCTAACATCAGCATATGTTTGATAAACATCACCAGGCTGCATAGGAAGATATTCTTTTTTAGCCTCAATGCCAATGATTTCTTCTAATGTTTCAATAAAAGTTAATAGTTTTTCCGGTTTATTATTGCCAATATTATAAACTTTATATTGGTCTCCATTTTCATCTTTTTGCGGCGGACACGGTAAAATATTTTTTATTCCTGTTACAATATCATCAACATAAGTAAAATCTCTTAACATATCGCCGTTATTGAATATTTTTATAGGTTCTCCGGCAAATATTTTATTGGTAAATCCAAAGTATGCCATATCCGGACGTCCAAACGGACCATAAACAGTAAAAAATCTCAAACCTGTTGCCGGTATTTTATAAAGATGAGAATAGGTAAAAGCCATAAGTTCATTAGATTTTTTTGTAGCAGCATAAAGACTTATCGGTCTGTCTACATTATCATCTACTGAAAACGGCGTTTTTTTCTGATTGCCATATACAGATGAACTTGACGCATATATCAAATGCTTTACAGGATAATGCCTGCATGCTTCTAAAACATTAAAAAAGCCAATTATATTTGAATCAATATAGGCTTTAGGATTTTCTATGCTGTAACGTACTCCAGCCTGAGCTGCAAGGTTAACTGCAATATCCGGTTTATATGTTTTAAAAACATCATTAACAGAATTTTCATCAGCAAGATCTGCTTGTACAAATTTAAAATTCTTATACTTGTTTAAAATTTCCAAACGCGCATATTTTAAACTAACATCATAATAATTGTTAATATTATCAAAACCGATTATCTCATATTGCTCATCTAATAAACTTTTAGCTAAATGAAAACCGATAAATCCGGCAGCACCTGTTATAAGAATAGTTTGTTTCATAAAATCAGTCCTCATAATCCAAGTTTCAAGCGTATTTTAAGGATAGAATACCAGAAGTATGATTCTATCATATTCAGCCAATTATTATTTTCTTTATAATACTTGCCTATTTTCTTATAATCATGATAATACTGTGGTTTTTTGGGCGGCAATTTATCAGTTAAAGCTGGCCATGGAGAAATTGCCAAATATTTACGCCATAAAGCATCATATTTATTTAATTCCATTTCCCATGGTTTAAATCTTCCAAAAAAATGATAAATTACACAATCTTTTACATCCGTACATTCTTGCATTACATTAAATTTTTTATCTAAAAATATGATATCCCCATCCATAACAAGATTTAAAATATCCTGGCTCTGTCCTAAAAATCTTTTAGGGTCTGCACCTTTAAACGTAAAAGCCTTTTCTGTAATTTGCAATCTATTCCAGTTATGAATGTTAACAAACATCATGCCATCATTAAAATATTTGTTGTTTTTTAATTTCAAAAACTTAGTTCTATATTCAACAGCCTCTGGTAAATCTGATACCGCAGCAAATGCCTTGCCTTCAAAATCAATATCATTCAGCTGCCATAAATCTCCTAAACAAACCATATCGGCATCCATATATAAAAAGCAATTAATATCTTTTAAAATTTTAGGCATAATCAGCCGTAAATATGTTACTCTTGAAAATCTTTTTACTTTAATATGGAAACCAGCAAGAATATTCATATCAATAACATAGATACATAATTTTATATTATATTTTTCTGCTATTGATTTTAAGTTTTCAGCACTTTCTGACTCATATGCATCAGTAAAAATATAAAATGTAAAATTTTTATTTTTATTATTTTCTAAAACAGAAATTATAGCAACTGCCGCTTGACGGAAATACGCATCATTAACATTAAATGCAATGTGCATAGACCGCCTTGTGTCTATATTTGAATTAAATTCCAGCTTATCTTTTATAACTATAGCATTACTATCCAAGTTTTTCATAAATCTTCCCATGTATTTTATGTTTTATAATATATTATATATAAATGTTATTAATTTAATCTAAATTTATCTCATTTCCCTTTATAACACGCCAGGCAGTTATTCTTTTAGCAGCGTCTGCACGTTTTTTAATATCATAAGGTGCTTTGGCATTTAAATCATACATTTTATCTTCCCATGCGTAAAATTTATGATTAAACACAGGCGTATCGTTATTAAACAAGCTTGGTAAAATACTGCTGTACTGCATTCCAGAGTTGCCTACTATTTCTGCCAGCGTTGGCAAAATCTGCATAGCGCAGCCGGTAGCATTATCAGGCAGCCAGCCTTTTTGCACGCCCAGCCCGTAAATAATACAAGGTATAGTAGAATACGTTTTATCGTCAACATCTTTGCTGAAAGTAAAGCGTTCCGCATGGTCGCCGGTTACTACAAACAAAGTATCCGGTTTTAATTTTTCTGTGCTGCGGACAAATCTTCCCATTGCCATATCAGCATACCAAATATGCCCAAGTTCAATTATTTTTTCATTGTCAGCAGCAATATCATCCGGAAGGTTTTGCAAAACTTTGTTTTTGTCAAAACCTTCTTTGCCTACATCAATAGTATAAGGCGGATGATTGGTTGTTGTCAAAATAATATGAAATGTTTTCTGCGCTGGATGCCCTTCAATATACTGATATACCTGTTCAAACAATGTTTTATCCGGGCAGCCCCAGGAGTTGCCGCCGCTGTATTTAAAATCACTGGCACAATAGCACTCGTCAAAATTTTGTGCAAGCACATAGTTTTTAATATCACGCCATGAAGGCATGCCGCCATACCAAAATACAGTTTTATAGCCTGCATCCTTCATAATTTTACCGATGCCTGTTGCATACTGGCTTTTATAGCTTTCCGGCATACTTTCTTCCGTAATGCCTGCCTCGGCAAGGCCTGTTACAAAACCGCTAACTGCCGGCATAGTGCCGCTGCCATGTGCAAGCATAAGCGCCGTTGTACAGCTTTTATCACTGTTTATCATGCGCAGTGCTTCATCGGTAAGCCCCATGGGCTGATATTTAGGCAGCATAGGCCACAGGGCATAGCTTTCGCCTAAAATTACAATTACATTTTCCGGCTGATGAGCAAGTTTAGGCTCGTCAACCGTTCTGATAAAAGCGTCTTCAATATTATCTGCCTGCGGATTACCGCCGAGAACCGTAATTTCTTTGCGCAATTCTTCAGCAGTTATATTAACATCCGTTATTTTCTGCTGTTCTTTATATGTTTTGTAAACGCGGTAAAAAGCCTGCCCGTCATCAAGTATCGCTTCGTTTAAAAAGGCTGATTTCAAACGCTCCGCACTTTCAAAGTTAATTGAATTGGCATAATTAAAGGCTCCGCCGTAACGTACAAATACAAAAAATACAGGCAACACAATTACTACACGAACTATGGCAAAAAACAGCTGCCTGCTGTTTGTAATTTTTGCCGGGCGTGTTTTTATGTTTAAAAATTTTAGTAAAAGCCATATTAAAATACCAGTCAGCAAAAATGACAGCGGTAAACGCCACAATAAGCCATATTCATTAATCGCTGTATCTAAAATGGCACCCCAGTCATCATGGGCACCGTTTATAAGCATAATATTAAATCCGGAATTAAAAATTTCATAATACGGTATGGCTGCACAAAAAGCAATGCTGAATACGGCAGTCATTAACGCCGACCATATCTTGCGGATAATTTCAGACGGCCATTTCATAAAACCAATCTGCGGCAGTGTTGCCAAAACGCCGCCGATGAGCACTATCATTCCCGCTGTTTTCAGACTGAGCCTGAAGCCGTACCACTGACACAATAAAATATCCTGCATAGTACAGTCACTTAAATAAGTATTAAAAATACCTATAAAAATTAATCTGAAAACACTAAACAGGATAGTAAAATACAAAAATATTTTTAAATCTTGCTGTAAATTATGCCAAAAAATTTGGAAACGCTGCATTTTTACGCCTCTTATTTTTTATTTTCCAACATTTTCTCTGCCGCTTCGATAACCTGCGCTACCGTAAGGCGCGTCATGCACTGCATATCGTCGCATTTATGCTTCATGCCGCCCGCACAGCCCAGGCACGGCGGCTGAGCAGTTACAATAACAGCATCTTTGGTGTAAGGGCCATAAAGTTTAGGGTTACTCGGCCCGTACATGGCTACAATGGGTACCTTCTGGCTGATGGCAACGTGCATCGGCCCGCTGTCGTTAGTAATAATAAGGCTGCACCTGCGCATTGCCGCTGCCAGCCCACCGATGCCGAACGCACCTGTTGCAATAACAGGCACAGTTTTCATATGGCTTACGGCCTCCTGCACCATTTCTTCATCCATGGCGCCGCCAAAGTACACAACTTTATAGCCACTTCCTGCAAAATGGTCGGCAACTTCGGCAAAACGCTCCGGTGCCCAGCGCTTGGTAACAACCGCGCTGCCTATATTAAAGCCTATCAGTTTATCTTTATCCGTTACGCCGTGAGCTTGCCAGAAATCTGCCGCTTCTTTAACATGGCGTTCACCCGGGAAAATTTCCAGCCCGTTATTTGTCAGGTCTTTTACGCCAAGCTGCTTCAGCACGTCCAGATACATATCCGCCGCGTGCATAGTGCGGTCAAGCGGAGTAAACACATCCCAGCGCCATTTAAAAATGGTATGAGTTGTACCGGTACGCAGTTTAACACTGGTCAGCGCATCAATAAAAGAACATCTTTCATTAGGATGCAGGTTTATCAATACATCAAATTTATGCTTGCTTAAATGGTGCGCACAGGCAATTAATGCCAGAATACTGTTGTCGCGCCCTTTTTTGTCGATGGTAATTACTTCATCAAGATAAGGATTGAAAAGCACTACATCTTTTAACTTTTCATCCACCAGCATGGCAATATGGCTGTCCGGCGCAGCCTTGCGCAGCGCATGAATAAACGGCGTCGTCAGCGTCAAATCGCCAAGATGCATTAAAAAGGTAACCAGTATTTTTTTGCCGTTAAGTTCAACCATTTGTTTCACCACGCTTTTTTATATAATGCCCGTACACCATTTCCGGTGTAATATCGTACATGCAGTGCCAGTCGCTGCAATGTTTTTTTAAGCAGCCTGCGCATTTGGCCGGGCTGATAATTACTGTACTGTTTTTGCTGCCGTATGGGCCTGTGCGGTCTGCCTTGGTAGGCCCGTACATGGCTATAAGCGGCTTTTTAAGCGCCGCCGCAAAATGGAGCGGTCCTGTATCGCCGCTGATATAAAACACGCTGCCTTTAATCAGCGCTGCCAGTTCGCGCAGCGAGGTTTGCCCGATTAAATTAATCAGCTTATCCGATTGGCAGCCTTTGACGATTTCTTCGCCCTTCGGTGCGTCATCCGGCCCGCCAGCCAGCACTACGCTTGCGCCGCCTTTAATAATCATCTGCGCCAGCTTGGCGTAATTTTCCGGCGGCCACACTTTGGTTTCCCAGCGCGCACCTGGCACCATTACAACGTATTCGCCGCGCAGGCCTTTATTTTTAAGTTTTTCCGCCACAGCTTTGCTTTCTTTGGTCAAATCCGGCAGCGGAAAATGTATTTCATTTACCTCTGCGCCAAGATAACGCGCAACGTCAAGATAACGCTCGATAACATGGTCTTTGCTGTGAGCGCCGCAGATTGGGCGGCTGACGAACCTGCTGCCCTCGCGCATTTCGCAGTAGCCTATGCGGTTCTTACAGCCGCTTATTGCTGCCAGCACCGCGCTTTTAAACAGCCCCTGCAAATCAATCACCAAATCAAAGTGTTTGGAGTGCAGCAGCGCGCGCATTTCCCTGAAATAATACAGCTTATCGCAAAGGCCCATTTTATTAAATTTTACCTTATCAAAATAAATAACTTCGTCAATAACGGGCGGGTCAGGCAAAAAGCCTGCAAACTGCGGGTGCACCAGCCACGTTATTTTTGCTTTTGGGTAACGCCTGCGCAGCGCGTCCGCAAACGGCAGCGAGTGCAGTATATCACCCAGCGAGCTCATTTTAATAAGTAAAATATTTTTATATTCCATCTCACGCTATCTCTTTAACAAAATCAAGTAAACTGCCGCCTTCAAACAGGTAGCCTTTAATGCCTGCCGCTTCCGCGGATTCCACATCACGCGGCTTGTCGCCGATTAAAAAGGCAGTATCCTTATCAATATCGTATTCTTCAAAAGCACGCAGAATCAAGCCCGGCTTGGGTTTGCGGCAATCGCACTCTACGGCAAACTCCGCCACGGCGCCTCCGGGAAGATGCGGGCAGTAATAAAATTTTTCTATTTTTCCGCCTGCCTCTGCAATCTGCTGCGCCATATAATTATGCAGTTTCTGCATATCGCCGACTGTATAATAGCCGCGGGCTATGCCGCTCTGGTTGGTAACAACAAAAATTGTGTAACCTTTTTTGGTAAGATAGGCCAGCGCTTCTTTGGCGCCGTCAATCCACTCCAGGTCTTCAATTTTGTATAAGTAAGATTTATCAACGTTTAAAACGCCGTCGCGGTCAAAAAATGCAGCCTTAAGCTTCATATTTATAATACCCGCCGGTCTTATCCAAAAGTGCGCAGTATTCGGCTACTGCTTCTTCAATATCCGTAAAGCCGCCGTCGTAGCCAGCTTCCAGAAGTTTCGTGGTATCTGCCTGCGTATAGCTCTGGTATTTGCCGCGCAGAACATCCGGGAACGGAATGTATTCCAGCGTGCCGCTGCCAAAATGCTTAAGCACGCCTTTGGCAAGCGTATTGAAGGTATGCGCATGACCGGTGCCGCAGTTGTAAACGCCGCTCAGTTCCGGATGGTCCCAGAAGAAGAAGTTTACTTTTACAACGTCTTTTACATAAATGAAGTCGCGGGTTTGTTCGCCGTTGCCATAGCCGTCGATGCCTTCAAACAGTTTAACCTTGCCTTCGGCTTTCCACTGGTTATACATCTGGAACACCATGGAGGCCATTTTGCCTTTGTGGTTTTCCTGCGGGCCGTAAACGTTAAAGTAACGCAGGCCAACAAGCTGGCTGCCGGTTTTGCCAAAATAACGGCGGGCATAGTTATCAAAGAAAAGTTTGGAGAAGGCGTAAACGTTCAGTGCTTCCTCGCACTCCGGTTTTTCGGTAAAGCCGTGCGCACCGCTGCCGTAGGTAGAAGCAGAAGAAGCGTAAATCATCTGGATTTTTCTGTCTGCTGCAAAGTGCATCAGGTTTTTGGTATATTCAAAGTTGTTCTGCATCATGTATTTGCCGTTATATTCCATGGTGTCGCTGCATGCGCCCTCGTGGAAAATAACGTCAATTTTTTCATGGTTGAATTTACCTGCTTTCAGTGCTTCGGCAAAATCAATTTTATCCATATAATCCAAAGCCTTTAAGCCCTGAATGTTTTTGAATTTTACCATGTTGGTAAGGTTATCAACGATAAGGATATCGTCGCGTCCGCGTTCGTTAAGGCCTTTAACAATGTTGCTGCCGATAAAGCCGGCTCCGCCGGTTACAATAATCATAATTTGCCCTCCTTTACAAGCTGCGCTACTTTTTCTAATAACCCGGTTGTAGAATAACCGTCCTCAAATTTTATAATCTGTACTTCACCGGCGTATTCGCGCCCGGCTACTTCTTCAGGTTTATAATCGCCGCCCTTAACCAAAATATCGGGGCGGATTTTTTTCACAAGTTCCGTTGGCGTGTCTTCGTCAAACAGCACAACAGCATCAACGCAGGCCAAAGCCGAAAGCACACGCGCACGGTCAAGCTCGTGATTAAGCGGGCGCGTTGCGCCTTTCAAGCGTTTTACGGAAGCATCTGTATTAAGCCCGACAATTAAATGCCTGCCAAGGCGTGCCGCCTGCTCCAGATATGAAACATGCCCGACATGCAGAATATCAAAGCAGCCGTTGGTGAAAACAATTTTTTCGCCGCAGGCACGCCAGGTATTGGCCAGCGATTCGATTTCCTGCCAGCTGAGTGTACGGTATCCGTAACCGTCCTTACGCTGCTCGGCAAGCAAATCCTTTAAGAGTTCGTCGCGGTGTACGGGGTAAGTACCAACTTTGCCAACAACAATGCCCGCCGCACGGTTTGCCATGTAAACGGCATCCTCAAGTTCCAGCCCGCCTGCCGCACCGGCCAGCAGCGTTGCCGCAACCGTATCGCCTGCGCCGGAAACATCAAACACATCAAGCGCAGTCGCAGGAGCGTTAATAATAAGCCCGTCCCGTCCTGCCAGCGTCATGCCTTTTTCGCTGCGGGTTACAACTACATTTTTTATATCATACTGCGCCGCAGCAGCACGCGCCAGGCGCAAAACAGGTTCGTCCTCGTTAGGCACGGTTTCATGCGCAGCTTCGCACATTTCCTTTAAGTTCGGCGTAATAAAATCGCAGCCGCTGTATTTCGTCCAGTCCGCACCCTTTGGGTCAACCAGTACAGGAACTTTATGCTCCCCTGCCGTTTTAATTACCCACTGCAGAAAGTTATGCGAGCATACGCCTTTGGCATAGTCCGAAACAGCAATGCCATCCAACCCGCTGTCAATCAGGTTTAACAGCCACTCTGAAAGGCGCTCCGTTTCATCTTCAAACAGGTCGCCTACTTCTTCAAAATCAAGGCGCAGCATTTGCTGTTTGGCGCCCAATATGCGCATTTTGGTAATGGTAGAGCGCTTGTCCGATTTTATCAGCCCGCTGTAATCAATGCCGGCTTCTGCCATCATGCCTTCCAGCAGGCGGCGGTTTTCATCATCGCCGGTAACGCCGCCAACATAAACCTTACATTCCAGATGCGCCAGGTTGGCAGCAACGTTCGCCGCACCACCCAGCACGGAAGTAATGCGCGTTACCTTATTTACAGGCACCGGCGCTTCCGGCGAAATGCGTTTTACGTCGCCGTAAAAATAACGGTCCAGCATTACATCGCCGATAACGGCAATTTTTAATTGTTGTATTTTTTCTGCTAAAAATTTTGTGCAGCTGAGTTGTGACAATTTATTCACCATCCACCAGTTCGCAGATTATATGGCCGATTAAAATGTGCATTTCCTGCGCTCGCGCCGTTACCGGGCAGGGAATGGCGATGCAGATATCACATTCGTCCTTCATTTTGCCGCCGCCCTGCGCCGTCATGCCAATGCACTGCATGCCTCTGGCCTTGGCTTCGGCAATAGCCGTCAGCACGTTTTTGCTGTTGCCGCTGGTAGAAATGCCAACCAGCACGTCGCCGCTTTGCCCGAGAGCTTCCACCTGACGTGAAAACACGCGGTCATAGCCGTAGTCGTTGGCAACCGCCGTTAAGATGGAAGTATCGACGGTAAGCGCAATACCGGCAATGCCCTTGCGCTCCTTCTGGAAGCGCCCGACAAATTCCGCCGCCAGATGCTGGCTGTCGGCCGCGCTGCCGCCGTTGCCGCAGAACAGTACCTTATGCCCGCCTGCCAGCGCTTTTTTGATGATATCAGCGGCACCGGCAACCTGCTGCATAATGCTGCTTGCAGCTACCTGCTGCGCCAAAGCGATATGCTCGGCAAAACGCTCTTTAATAATATCCATAAGTCACCTCGTTACCAGTTCAAAAATTCGTATCTGATATTCCACTGAGTATCTTCTTTTTCAGTTTGTGCATGCTCATATTCAAAGGTAATTGCCCAGCAGCAGAAGCGATGCGTCCAGGAATAAATGGTCTCGTAATTTTCATGTTTGCCAGTATCGTAACGGTTTATGATGCTGAAAGTATTTCTGTCATCCGGCTTGTAGCTGATACCGTTGCGCAATTCACGTTCCATATCCGGCTGACCCAAATCATACAAATCACTGGTAACCTTTTCACGATAGTAACCAACCCATGTGTTCCATTTATCGCCTAGTTTTTGCCCAAGCGTGCCGTAATACATCATGGTAGAACGGGTTTCATCCGTATAACTTTCATTTACCCATTTTTTACCGATGGTCAAATCGAGGAACGTTTTTTTGCTATCAAACAGGTAGATACGGTCATGCGTTAAATAAGCACCGTATTCTGTGTGCCAGCTTTGTCTGCCGGTTTCGTCATTTTCCCATAAACCTCTGTGCGCGTATAATCTGTAAGTTACAGGAATGCCGTCAATAAAATAATGCGGTTTATAATAAAAACCAATCTCATTCTTTTTATTTACCCACTCGTCATCCTCTTCTTCCCAGCCGCTCTGATAAGTAATATAGTAATTGCGCTGGTCATGCTTAGCCTGAAAAATTGGTTTAAAATGACCGCGGTTATAGTACGGCAATTCTGCATGAACATTGGTGTTTTCGTCTATATCATAATCAAGTTTCAGTTTAATATAAGCACCTTTATCGTCATCACCATCATATCCGATAGATGGCATAATACGCGTACCGCCATCATCATTGAGGTTATTTACCCAGATATCACGGGAATAAACGTGCTTGCCTTTTACATACACTTTTACATTATGCGCTACCATTTTATCGTGCGGATAAATTTCAAAAGTATCGGCTTTAATTAACAGGCAGGGAGAATGTTCCACTGCCGGACAGCGTGTTGTTTCGCCGCCCTGGTCAACGACCATTTTGTCAGGATAAATCGTCGCATGCGGTGCGCGGAAAAAGTCTTCGTTACCTTTACCGTGAATTTGCTTAATCTCACCGGTTTTATTATTAAAATTATAGTAAACCCATTCACCATACATAACGGTTTTAGGCTCTACCAAAGTACCGCCCTGTTTCAGCCATACGTCGCCGGTTTTCATATTACCCTCGGCGCGCACTGTTTTTAAGGTTTCGGTGCCCTGCGTAATAACAACATTGCCTTCGGCAACAAAATCGCCGCTTACGGAATCATAGCTGGCATATTCGCCGGTCATCGTTATCGGCAGCGGCGCGGCTTTTTCTTCGCCGTCTTTTGTTTCCGTCACGTCTTTATCGTCTTTAACGGCAGCCGCTTCCTCCTGCGTCATGTTCATATCAAAATTCGGTTCTTCGTATCTGCCGTCGCCGCTGGTGTAATCATCTGCCCAGGCAGTATTTAAAGTTGCTGCTGCCGCCAGGCATACGGCTGCCAAAAGTTTTTTATTCATTGCTCCGCTCCTTGCTGGTATATTTTCACAAATTTAATTTAAAACATTCTATAACAGTATAATTATAACACATTGTGCTATGCTGTTAAAGACGCACGGCCGCCGCACTTTTTAAATAATTGCAACATTTGCTGACGGCACTTTTATATTTGCCGCCCGATATGCCTAAAAACAAACGGCAGGCTGCGCCGATATAAAAATTCAACGCAGGCTGCCGCCGGTATTAATTATTTTTTCCTGTTTTCGGAGTCAAATCATATTTTTTAAGATAACGGTACAAGGTTACGCGGCTGACATCCAGCATGCCTGCCAGCTTGCTGATATTGCCGCCGGAGGATTTCCATGCCGCAATAAAAGCGTCTTTGTCGTACTTCCACGATTTTTCCAGCGTTTTATCACCGGGCAGTTTGATATTTTCCGCTTCGATAATGCTTCCCGGTGTATGGAAGAAAGCCTGCTCAATAACGCCCTGCAATTGTTTGATATTGCCCGGCCAGCTGCAGCTCTTTAAAAGCTCCAAAGCTTCCGGCGAAAGGCGCTTTGGCGAAAGGTTGTGCTGCGCCGACATTTCTGCCAGAATATGCGCCGCAATAACTTCAATATCCTTGCTGCGCTCACGCAGAGGCGGAACACGGATTGTCGTATCAAGTACCAGCTCATACAAAGAACGGCTGAACAGCCCCTTGTCCGCCAGGCGTTTAAGGTTGGAATCGCAGGCAGCAATTACGCGCACATTAAGTTTTTTGCGCATGCCTGTTTCTTTATTTAAAAGGCCGTTTTTCAAAGCGTCTGCCAGTTTATCGCCCATTTCAACCGGCAGTTTTTCCACTTCGTCCAAAAACAGCGTGCCGCCCATGGAAAGCTCCAGCTTGCCTGCCGTCGGCTGATGGTCGCCGTCCTCGCTGCCGAAAAATTCTTCTTCCAGCGTGCTTATAGGCGCGTTGGAACATTTAACGACAATCAGCGGTGCGGCTGCGCGCGGGCTGGCCTGATGAATGCCGTGTGCCAGACGCTGCTTGCCGGTGCCCGGTTCGCCCTGCAAAAGAATATTGTTGTCGCTGCGGGCAATGCGCGAAGCCTTATGCTGCAAAGCAAGGAACTCGCTCGTTTCGCCAACCATGCTGTACAGGCTGTAGCGGGAGCTGTAACCCGTTGCATGGGCAATGGTCGTTTTCAAGTCTTCAATCGACATGCTCATAACCAGCGCGCTTTCAACCTCGCTGCCAACTTTTACCGGCATAACGGTGGTAATGTCTTCATAAGTGCGGTCCTGCGTAATCCAGGTAATTTCGCGGCGGTGTGTAGGCGTGCCCTGCAAAGCCTTTTTGATGGGAATATGCTCATAATTAAGGAAAATATCCTCAAGGTTTTCCCTGCCTTCAAGGCGTTTTTTAGCATTGCTGTTGCAGTATTTCAGCTTCTCGTCCTGCCCAATCCAGTAAACGGCAACCGGCAGTTCTTCCATCATCATTTTCTGGATGCTCCAGTATTCAAGCATCTTCAAATGCTGCTCAATGGCATATTTCATCGTTAAAAGCAGTGAAAGCAGAAGGTCGTACGGCAGGTCGTTCTGGTCCAGCGAGAAGAACGAAATGATATAGCGGATTTTGCCGTCCACACAAATCGGCGCGCTGCAGGCATCGCCGGAATGGCTGTCCTTAATCCACATTTCCGGGCCGAACATTAAAAACGGCACATTATGTTCACGCGCAATGCTGATGCTGGAAGTACCAACATCTTCTTCAAGCACGCGCATGCCCTGAATATCTTCAATTACGCGCTGAAAGAACGGCAAAGCATAGTTTTTAATAACATAGCCGTCCTCGTCTATCAGCAGCATGCTTAAATTATGAATGTTAAAATGCTGCTTGCTCTGCTCATAAAGCCCGTCAACATATTTTACAATAAATTCATGCGTGCGCTGATGCTCGACGATTTCCTCGCGGCTCAGCTTGTTGATTTTCGGCATTGTTTCATGAGGCAGTTTCATTTTGCGGCAGCGCTGCCATGATTCTGCCACCCACGGATGTACGTTGGGGTCGACAATGCCTTCTTCCATAAATTTTTTATAATATAACGCCAGTTTTTCCTTATTGCGCCTTTCGCGAATCATTAAAGCTCCCCCTTAAATATATTTAAGCTGTTTCGCCGTTTTCAATCAAAACACGGCGGGCCCCATAATAATGTTTTTTCCAGTAACCGGTGTCAAGCGAATCAAGCACCACCCCGCGCGAAGTGGACGCGCTCCAGAACTTGCCGCTGCCGGCGTAAATCCCCACATGCGAAGCGCCGCTGGCATATGTGGAAAAGAACACCAAATCTCCCGGTTTAAGTTTGCTTTTCAGCACAAAAATACCGTCCAGCACCTGCGCATCGGCCGTGCGCGGCAGCTTGGCATCATGCCTGCCGAAAACATACTGCACATAAGCGCTGCAGTCAAACCCCTTCGGCGTTGTGCCGCCGAATTTATAAGGCACGCCCTTGTATTTGGCGGCAGTTTTTACAATATCTTTGCCGCGTACATCGGGTATGCCTTCCATTTTAAAGGCTACCCACGAAATTTTATTATAAGTTTTGGTATCAAGCTTGCCGCTTTTTTTCAGCCCATGTTCCTTCTGAAATTTTTTAATGGCTTCGGTTGTATCTTTGCTGATACGCCCGTCCTTGCGGTCAACATCATACCCCAAAAGTTCCAGCTTTTGCTGCGCCACCGTCAGCTTCCAGTCACGGGCAGGCGCCTTGGTTTTATTTTTGGCCATTGCCAGAGACGGCAGCAGGCACACCAATAAAAGGCAGCAAATAACTGTCAGCCAGCTTTTTTTGCGCATAACAGTCCTCCCTTCATTCCTAAAACGGCTTTTTAATAAAATAAATTTTTCAAAATATTACACAACGGCAAAAACGCTTTGCAAATAAGCAACTTATAATACACTTTTCGAGTATATTATAACGCATTTAACAGTTTTTGAAAAATCTTTTTTAACAACTTTGTGCTTTCTCAGTGTAAAAAAATAATCCGCAGCTCATTAATTATCCGCCATTTTAAAAATAATTGATATTTTTATTAGCACATGTATAATAATCTGTAAAATTTACAGCCGGCAAAATGCCGCGCCTTTAAAAATTTACATTCTGGCAAATTGCACCGCCACTGTGTTTGTGCTACACTAAAAACGAGGTTTGTTTAAAATGAGAAAGTTTACATTTATTATTTTTACAATTTTAATAATGCTGTTTTCTGCCGCCTGCAAAAACGAAACCAAAGCCCCTGCACTTGGCAGCGGCTCGGTTTATTTTACCGTGTACGATATTACGGCGCCTGCCGAAGGGCAGATTTTGGGGCTTATTCTGGAAAAAGGCGATCGCATCGGCAAAGAGCAGCCCCTGTTCGCCATAGACGACAAACAGCTTGCGGAAGAAATAAAACAGGCAGATGCCAACGCAGCCCGCGCCGAAGCAGAACTGAAAATAATGCAGAACGGGCAAAGCAGCCCCAATAACGGCGCAGCACTTGCCGCAGCACAGCAGCAATACGAACAGGCCAGCGCCCAAGAAGCAAAAATGGCATCGCTTTATAAAATAGGCGCCATTGCACGCAGACAGTACGAAGCGGCTTCCGCCGAAAAATCAGCAGCACTGGCAGCTTTAAACGCCGCACAAAATGCCGGCAGCCTTGTTAAGGCATCACCCGAAGCCATTGCCCAAAAACAGGAAGAACTTAAAACTTTAAAGAAGCAATATAACGCCCTTATGCAAAAGCAGCTGGCACTGGAAACCGAAAGCCCCTGCACCGGCATTGTTGAAGAAAAATACCATAATGCGAGCGAAACCGCCGCTGCCGGAGAAAAAATTCTCAGCATCCGCGATTTGGAAAATTGCAGCGTAAACATCAAAATATCCGCACAGGCGGCACAAAGCCTTAAACCGGGGCAAAAAGTAACCGCCCATGCCCAAGGCATAAATAAAACCTTTAACGGCAGCATTGCCAAAATAGAAAACGGCCTTGCAGAAATAAATATCGACAACACTTCGCTCGATTTAAAAGAAGGAACCGAAGTAACCGTAAGCGCCGTAAATTAATGGCGATTTCACAATTCTGTGTTATAATAAACTTAACAAAGCATAAAGGAGGATCTTACTATGGCATTACTTGATAAAATTGGCGAATTCGCTAAAATTGCGGCTAATAAAACCGAAGAAATTACCAAAACCATCGGCGAAAAAGCAGAAGCC
>UMCV01042429.1_pt1 | contig 32837 bp, 21 predicted proteins | sample 1964311 | NCBI WGS metagenome assembly UMCV01 (sample SAMEA4835976, study PRJEB28245) | human gut metagenome | biome: gut microbiome; material: fecal sample | place: Denmark | collected 2008 | reverse complement strand
TTACTAACTCTTTAGTTGTTGGTAATAAGACTGCTGGTGTTAATGTGACTGTTCCTGAGATTATTCCTGATAAGACTGCTAATATTTCCAATCCTAACTTTGGGGACAATGTAAATTATACTGTTACTGTTACTAATGATGGAATTGGTGATGCTAAGGATGTTGTTGTTCGTGATGTTTTAGGTGAAGGTCTTAAATTTGTTTCAGCAACCGGTAATTACACATTTGATGAAGCTACACGTACTATTACATGGATTGTTGATTTGGCTAAAGGTGAAAGTAAAGTATTTAGTGTGATTGCTACTGTTTCAGGTTATGGAAATGTTACTAACTCTTTAGTTGTTGGTAATAAAACAACCGGTGTTAATGTGACTGTTCCTGAAATCAATCCGGACAAAACAGTTGACAACGAAATTCCTAATTTCGGTGATAATGTAACCTACACTGTAAAAGTTACTAATGATGGTATCGGGGATGCTAACAATGTAGTTATTACAGATGTTTTAGATAAAGGATTGAAATTCTTAAATGCAACTGGAAACTTCACATATGATGAAAAAACAGGCACAATTACCTGGATTGTTGATTTGGATAAAGGCGAAACCAAAACATTCAATGTAAATGTTACTGTTTTAGGTTATGGTGTTTTACCTAACACTGTTGCTGTTGGTAATAAAACAGCTGTCAGAAACATAACAGTTCCTGAAATAATCACTGTAAAAGAAGTTAATTCCTCTGATATTCATATTGGAGATGAAATAACCTACACTATTACAGTTTCCAACCTTGGAAAAATCAATGCAACAAATGTTGTAATTAGAGATATTCTTCCTGAAGGATTAAAATTCATTAATGCTTCAAACGGCGGAGTATATGGCCCTGTTACTGGAATTATTACATGGATTTTAAACATCACAGCTAATTCAACTGTTGATTTGACTGTTGATGTATGTGTAAACAAATCAGGAAATATTACAAATACTGTAAATGTTGGAAACAAAACTTCCAACTGCACTATAGAATCCGGAGATATTGTTGATCTGGAAATACACATTGTTGCTGACAAATCCGAAATATATGTTGGAGACAATGTTGTCTACACAGTTACTGTCATAAATAATGGACCAAGCGATGCAATAAATACTATTGCTAATATATTAATACCAAATGCATTAAGCATTCTCTCATATAATGCAACAAAAGGAACATTTGATAAAACTTCAGGCAACTGGTCTATAGGAAACTTAACAAATGGTGAAAAAGTCGTATTAACATTTGTAGCTAAAGCATTAAACGAAGGCAATTCAACAGTATATGTTAATGTAACAAGCGAAACCTTCGAAGTAATCATGGAAAACAACTACGACAATGTAACTGTTAAAGTCCTTAAAAAAGCAGCTCCGATCGGTCCGGATAAACAGATTCATCCAGATGGTTCATCTTCAGATAATGAAGGTGGCAAATCTGTAAATTTACCGAATACAGGAAATCCTCTTGTAATGTTGCTCTTATGTATTTTAAGTGTAATATTCGTCGGATCTAGAAAAAGAAAATTATAAATTTATTTGTGGTTTGGGTTTAATTACTCAAATCATCTTTTTTTATTTTTTAAGATTAGCTATTTTTTCATTGTTATTAATGGATTGCTCTTATTATTTTCTTAGAAATTAACAGTAACTTGCATATAAAGAGCATAACAAATATTAAAAATAATTTGGGTATTGTTGTGGTAATAGGCTAGTCATATTAACCTGTTAAATCTTTTAAAACTAAAAAATATAATATTTTGTTTTAGATATGCATTACTTTTGAAGTTTATTTATTGAAAATTCCCAGTTTTCCAATAAATCATAAATCAGTAATCCTATTATAATCATTAAAATTCCATTGAAAATTATCCAGTATCTGCCGGGATATTCTGGATAAAACATTATTGAAGACGGAGCATTTCCTGATACAAATTGACTAGCTACTGAAATTAGAATCAAAGCGAAAATTTGAATACCAATATCCTTATTTCTATATTTAATAATAACGATAATTGAAATCAAAATTGATACAATTATAGTTAGAAAAATAATAAAAATTAATAAAATAATCTTCATTCCATTCATCATCAAATCCGCTAAATCGCAATATTACTTTTAACTATTATTTAATAATTATTAAAAAAGCTATTTTTATGCATGAAATTATAAAAAAACTATGGTTGAATTTTTTAGTTTTCGGATATTTTCTGTTTTTTTAGTTGAATCCATATGCTGATTTGGATTTCTAAAAACACATCTGAATTTCATAAAAATGTCATATATTTTAATACAATCATTACTATAACTATTAATATTGATTGTAGGTGAATTCATGTTCAATAAAAAGTATTTTATTTTAGTTTTTTTTGTTTTTCTGATAGCTATAACTTCAGTCAGTGCGCAGGATGATGCTGTAGCTAGTCAGGATTTAAATGAATTGTCATTTAATGATAATGTGGTGTTGGATACTAACACTGATGCAGAACACTATGCAGACGGTGCCATAAGACAGGACACAGGTCAGACTGCTGATGATTTGATTAATTTAAGTGAATGCAGTTCAGCTGTTCTTCAGGTAAGTGATAATGAAGGAGTTATTTGTGTCAGGCGTGATGCTGCAAATGCTGCTGATATTTATATTGAAAGCGGTAGCTGGGGAGATATTGGTTATCTGAAGCAATATAAAACCAGCGGAGGTTATTTTTCACATGCAATTGTCACATCCAATGGCTGGCTTATTGGTAATGGCGGTGTAACAGACGGTTCTGTATTTCGCCAGATTGAAAGCATAGCTTCTGAAATGGTTGTCACCAATCAGATTACAAATGACTATCTTTCAAGAATTTATAAGATAATATCCAGATATTCTTTAGGTCATTTTGTAATTAAGGCAGCTGACGGAACCTATGGTGTTGTCTTCAGTAATCTGTATCATGTTTCTAAACTGCAGCCTGGACAGTATGTTTTATGTCCTAATGTTTATTCCATGTCTCAAAAAGGCAGTTACGACAGCAGTCTGAATCCTGTTGATGCAGCCATTAAAAAAGTTTATACTGACAGCTATGGTGTCAATAGGAGAAATATAATGACTTATCACTGGAAGCTGACTGCTTCTTCTGATGGACTGTCCTATGGAGTAGATTCCTATGCATCAAATGATGACGGTAGAGGTGTTGGCCGCTCAACATCCAATATGGCAGATAATGTTTATTACTTCAGTAATTTCCATTCAAGAAATTCTCTTCCCTTAGCCAGGGATAAGGTGTTTTTGGGAACTCATGTTTTTGAAAACAGTATGGAAGTTTTCAGATTACTGACTCCCGTCAGTTCATGTCCTGTTGGAGATAGTATTGAGCTGAAATATCAGGTTAACTATATTGCTCATTCAAGCCCTGTAGTTCAGTTTGCTCTTCCTGAAGGATTTGATTTTAATAATGCAACAGTATCTAGGGGAAATTACAGATTGGATTCTGGCCGCATTGTAGTTTGGAATTTAAATGACTGTGATATGAATAATTACATCACAATTTCTCTTAAGGCACTTAAATCAGGACAGTTTGATTTATACCATTCACTGGATAACAATTTTGTCGGCAGCGATAAATTATTTGCAAATGATTATGGTGCTGTACTTTGTGCAGATGATGTAAACAAATATTATAGAGGTCCTGAAAGGTTTAGCATATGCTTAAAGGATGTTAATGGCAATCCTATTGTTGGTGAAAATGTTATTATTAATATCAATGGTGTTGATTATAAAAAAGTTAGTGATGATAAGGGCACTGCTTCACTGGCCATTAATCTGGATTCTGGTGAATATCTTGCCAAAGTAAGTTATAATGGGCGTTTCGGCAGTGATTCCAAAAAAGCCAATGTAAAAGTATATGAAACTATCTCAGGAAATGATATTGTAAAGATGTTCAGAAATGAAACCCAGTTTTATGCAAAATTCATTGATAGTTCAGGAAACCCTTTAGCTAAAAGGGCAGTTACATTCAATATCAACGGTGTGTTTTATACAAGAAACACTGATGATTCAGGTTATGCAAAATTAAACATTAATTTAAGACCCGGAACCTACATTTTAACGGCATACAACCCTGTAAACAATGAGAAAAAAGGTTTCAACATAACTGTCAAAGCTCTTATCTGTGAAAACCATGATATAGTTAAATATTATAAAAACAGCACACAATACACAGCAAAAGTCTATGATAAAGACGGAAGCTTAGCTATTGGTAAAAATGTAACATTCAACATAAACGGAGTATTCTATAAAAGGACAGTTGATGAAAATGGTACAGTAACACTAAATATCAATTTGAATCCCGGAAAATATATTGTAACTGCAATATATGAAGGATACGATGTGGGAAATAATGTGGTTGTTAAAAGTGTTCTGCTTACTGATGATTTGTCCATGAAGTTTAAGGACGGCAGTAAGTTTAATGCAACTGTTCTTGACGGTCAGGGAAAACCCTTAGCTAATCAGACAGTGATATTCAATGTAAACGGAGTATTTTACAATAAAACAACAGCAGATAATGGTGTTGCAAGTTTAAATATCCGACTTCTTAGGGGAGAATATATCATCACTTCAATATGGAACAGTTATCAAATTGGAAATAAAATTACAATCAGTTAGGAGAAATCTTTTCTTAACTCTTTTTTTTTATTTTTATTAACTTATTCCAATAACTTAACCATTCCAAAACCCATTGAATTTTTCTCACCTATTCCGACATCATAAGCAAATTCAATCAGGTCCAGGTCACCTTCTAAAATAAGATCCATCATATAAGCCCTGTGATGAGTTGTAGCATTGCCTTTATTTATTGAAATTCGTTTTCTTTTTACAAAATTCATATCTGAATATATATTGATTTTTTTATCAGTTTTTGTTAAATTATTAAATTTAATATATTTTTTTATTAAATTATTTTCTAATGATTTGAAAAACTTATCTGAAGGTGCAAGATCCCAAATTTTAAGTTCACCATCAATTTCTTTTTTAGTTCTGACAATTATTGGTGCCAAGGTTTTAAATTCACTTTTAGATGAAAATTCAGGGGTTTTTAATGCTTCAATTTTTTGAATTGTTAATTTTTGGTTTTGAAAGCTTATTTCTAAATCTTCAAGAAATCCGTCAACAAGACTTTTAATTAAAAAATCATTAGGTGAAGATATATAAAAACTAATAACTCCGTCTTTAGCTATTATTCCATCTTTAACTATTCTTCTTTTAGGAATATAAATTTGAGAAAAAGTAAAAAATTTAAATGATTTTGAGGAGTGCAATTCATTGGCAAAATTTAAATCAGATATTTTATTGTAAATAATTGCTGATAAAATATGATTGTAATTAAATGGAACTTTAAAGTTGTTTTTTCCTTTTAAGATAATTTCGAGTCTCATTAATATTTTGTTTATGGATTGTGGTTAAAATAATTTTTGTAAGTGAAAATAACATTATAGTTTAATTATTTTATTTTATAAACTTCAATGAGAAAATGTTGTTTGATGATTAAGTGCAAAATTAATATATTGAAATTTTTGAATTGGTTGATTTTATATTAATATTCAAATAATAGATGAGAGAAAAATATTAATTAAATTATTTTATGCAATAAACAGAAAAATTAATTAAAAATAATCAAAATAAAAACACAAGACACCTATTGAAAACAAAATTCAAACATTTTACTATTTTTTATTTAATCAAATACAAAAATAGGATTTTAGTAGTGTTAAATCTTCAAAAAATTTATATGGTATAATAATGTATATATGATATGATAAACAAAAAGGAATGTAATATTATGGAGGAATTGGTTTTTGATTTAACTAATAATGCTTGGATTAATAATGGATTCTGTAGACTAGCAAATTTCATTGAAAATAATTTTGGTGATAAAATAATTGTTAATATATTTTCTTCCAGTATTGTTTTTAAAGCAGAAGAGGATATTTCGAAGTATATTATTAGTTCTATGAAGTATTTTGCAATGGATGGGACATATAATATTTCTCAAGCTTTTAAAATTATTAATAAAGATTCTGATATTAAGTATAAATTTCCTGATTTTCCAAAAGAAGGCCAATTTAAGAAAACAAGAAAAATTTCTGATAATGAGAAGGAGATATTAAAGGATTATAAGATTACTGGAAATGAACAGCAGATTTGGAAAATGAGATTAAGTTATTTTGGTAGTTCAAAGAGTAATTATTATTTGAATTATGGTTTGAATTTTGAAAGTTCTGATCTTTGTTCTAATTTAATAAATAATAATGTGGGAAAAAACAATTGTATTAATTGTGGCAATTTTTTTAGTAAAGGTATGGAGAGTAAACAATCATTAAATCCATTACTTAATGAGCATCATAATAATGAAATTGATGGTTTTTCAAATAATCTACGAAAAAAAGTTAAATTATGTCCAATCTGTTATTTAGGAGCAACTGTTTCTCTTTTTGATAAATATTTGCCTTTTTATAATACTTCAAATACTACAACTATTTTTTTACCAAATGTTTTTGATTTTAAATTATTATTTAAGATAATAAATAATTTATCCTTACCTGGTCAATTCATTGATTTTAATTTACCTTCTACAATTAAATATTCAACAAATGTCAAATTTTTAGAAAATAATAATTGTATTTCATTAGCATTATTAACTGTATTGCATAATATACAAAATAATTATTCTAAAGATGAAGTAAACGATTTATTTCAAGTGTTAAACAATGATGAACTGATGCAAATTGTGGATTGGATTTATATTATTAAAGATTCATTTAAAATTCATAGAATTAAAGCGGATTCAAATATTTATAAAATTTTAAAGCCTCAAAAAGATAAAAATAATAATGAAGTTTTTTTAGTTACAGATGTTTTTAATAAAATTTTAATTAAAAATATTGTCGAAAATGAGTTAGAAGATTTTTATAATTCTTTTTTAGTTTTAAATCAAGAAAAAATTGCTAAAAATTTGTTTAGATTAAGTAAAATAAAAATATCTGATATTATAGTTTCTGATAAAGGTTATTCGTTATATCTTTTTAAGGAAATATTTTTAAATATTATAATGGATGTGATTAATATGATTGAAGAAGATCTAAAAGTAGCATGTAAAAATATTGCTAAAGAAATGGGAAAATCATTTTATAATGATGTGGGGATGTTGACAAAGTTTGCATATGCAACTGATGAAGGAATATTTAAAAATGTCATTGAAGAAGCATCTTTTTTGATGGCTAAGAAATCTGCATTATCTAATAAAAACTTTTATTTATATTCTAATGATTTAGAAATTTTGTTGGATAATCTTAATGGAGATAATTTCAATGAAATTAAAAATTATTTTGTATCATTTATGAGTGCTAATGCCATTTATAATAATTATAATCAAAATAATAAAAATAAAACGGAGGATGAATAAATGGAATATAAAAGTATTTTAGTTTCATGGCTTTTTGAAACAGATTTAACAAATATGAACGCTGGAGAGGGCAGTAGTAATTTAAAGGAGATTAAAACTTATAATAATGGTTTACCTTATATTTCAGGTCAATCAATGAGGCATGCTTTAAGACAAGCAATGAAACGAGAGAATCCTAATGAATTTAAATGCACTCCTGAATACCCTTGTGGAGATATTGAAAATTGTTGGACTTGTGATTTATTTGGTTTTTTAATACCAAAAAAAGGATCTAAAAGATGGAGTCCAATTAAAGCATCTCCTGCTTTGGGTCAAATTAGATATCCGTTAGTTACTGATTTAATATTTAGAATGGTTGAAGATATCAAATGTCCCAATTGTGAAAGTAAGATTTATCCATTGTCTGCAAGAGAAGGAACTAGTGAGATAAGTCAAGGTAAAGATTTAAAATGTCCGGAATGTGGTGAAAAATTTAGTGCACCTTATGATATTCGTCAAGCATTAGCACATAAACAGTTGATAAAAAATATTTATAAATCTTCAATATCTATTGATTTATATCATATTGGGCTTGAAGAAGTGCCAAAAATTTCTAATGATGATAATATTATGGTGGGAATGGAAGAATTAATTTCTATTGATGATGATAAAAGAATTGAAAGAGCTATTCAAATACTAAATGGAATTTATAATTTAGCAGATTTTGCAAACCAATCTAGAGAAATGGTTAATGGAAGTCCTGATTTTGTAATAATTGGATTACAAAAACAATATAATCAAAGATTAGCATCTGTTTTAAAATTAGATGAATCTGGAAACATTGATACGAATATTTTAGAAAGTGTTATAAATGATGTTTTAGCAATAAATGAAAATAAGATTTATGCAGGTTATATTTCTGGAGTAATTAATAATGAATCAGAAGTGAAGAATGTATTGGAATACTTTGATAATGATGATTCTAATCAATTTGAACTTTGTAACACGCCTAGAGAAACTTTTAATAAAGTAATCAATGATTTATCTGGTGATAATAGTGGAGGCTCTTAGATTTAATATTGATGTTCCATTTTGGTGTTCTTTTAGTGATTTTAGTAGTTTAAATATTAAATTTTCTTACCCCTTCCCTCCAGTAACAACATTATTTGGTATGATTCAAAATGCAATGGGGAAACCGGCATTGCATGAAATTTCTAAAGAAGATAAAAAAATTGTTAAATTTGAATATATTAATCAGTTTAATAGTTTAAAGTTTAGCATTATACTTAATGACCCAGGAAATATTGTAGAAGATTTTACAAATATTCATAAGGGTAACCGTGAAATTGAAGCATTTCAAAATTCACTTGGAGAATGTATTAAAAATATATTTAAAAATGAATCTAAAGAAGTTAAGGATACAATTAAACATTTAAAGTCTTATGAATTTTATTCATATTTAAAAAGTAATAATGAAATTAAGAAATATGATAAAGTATTAAAAATTATTAGAAGTAATAATTGTGATTATATTTTTGATGTAATTAAAAGGTTTTGGATTTCTAATTCTAATGGTTTAAAGGTTTATAATTGTCATAAAAATTGGATAAGTACTCAAATTAATCATCAGAAAATTATAAATCCTAAATTCACTATTTATATTACATCTAGTAGTAATGAATATTCTATTTATAATATTAAAAATGCATTAAAAAATCCAGTTAGATTATTATATCTTGGTGAAAGTGATGATGTTGTTGATATTCATAATATTGAAATTGTAGATATTGTTGAAACAAAGTCATCAAATATTTCATCAGTTCTTTTAGGAATTCATCAAAATTCACAATTAGTAAATGTTCCTTTTAAGCTTAAATATGATGAAAAAGTTGATAGGACTAGAAATGTATGTTCTATTCCTAATGGGGAAATTGAAAATGAAATAGATTCTTATATGTATGATGGTGAAAATTTTGTATTTTTATAATGATAATATTTTAGCTAAATCTAATGGAACTTCTCTTAAAAAACATACTTGTGATGCTGTTAAAGTTTTAGAAATATTATTAAATTCAGATAAAACCTTGCTTGAAAGGAGACTTAAATTATTAAATTATGATAATTATGATTTTAATCGTTTTTGTTTTAATTTAAAAAAAGCTATGGTTTTTCATGATTTTGGAAAAGCAAGTGATATTTGGCAGGATAATATATTAAAAATTGTTAATGGTGATAAAGTATATTTACCACCACATGCAATATATTCTGGATTTTTCTTGCCATTAGATTCTAAGAATTTTATTCCATTTTTAGTTATAATATCACATCATTCATTGTTAACTAACAATTCTTTTAATAAAAGTTTATCTTTAAAGTTTGTTGAAAACTATTTAAAAGATTTAGCTGAAATAAATAACTTTTCATTAGAAAAATTTGATTCAGTTAATGATTATTTTAATTCTATGAGAAATTTTATTCGTAAGAGTCAGCGTTTAAAGTTTAGAAAGATTTATGATTCCAATGTTAAGATTAATATTTTTTTTAAAGCAATATATTGCTTATCGTTAATTTATTTAACTAATGCGGATGCTTTAAGTAGTGAAATTGATAGTCAAAATAAAATTTTAACTGAGGAATTAGTTTTGAATAAATTTCCTTCAATTAGTGAAATAATTAAAAACAGTTGTAATTTTAGGGGAAATAAAGAGTTAACTTCAATTCAAAGTTTAGTATTTTCTATACCTGATTCTCAATTAGAAAAACCATTATTATTAGAAGCACCGTGTGGGGAAGGTAAAACTTTAGCATCCCTTTTATTTGCAGAAAAACTATTTAAGAAAAATTATATTAATAAAGTTATTTTTGCTTTACCTACTCAAATTACTTCAAATAATATGTTTGTGGAGTTTAGAGATGAGTATAATATTCCTAAAAATTGGATAGGTATTTATCATTCAGAGGTTTTAAATTTTTTGAAAAATATTGATGGAATAGATGAAGAGAATTATCATTTGGAAAAATATCAAAATTTAATTTATTCAAAACCATTTAATATATCTACTGTAGATCATTTAATTTTATCTTTGGTTAATGGATTTAAACATTCTCCTAAATCTTTTGGCAATATGTTAAATAGTTTAATTATAATTGATGAATTACATTATTATGATGAGTACACATTAAGTTTAATTGAGGTTTTATGCGAGATATTATGTATTTTAAAAATACCTCATATTATAATGAGTGCTACATTACCTTCTTTTGTTAAAAATAAATTTATTGAAAGTAAATATTTATCTATTAAAAGTGATGGTTTAGATAAGAATAATATTGAAAAAAACCCATTTGAGTTTAAATTTCATAATGAGAAAATTTGTGATGATAATTTATCAAAAGACTTTTTAGACTTAATTCAAGAAAATATAGATAAAAATATTGGAATAATTGTTAATACTGTACCCATGTCTCAAAAAGTTTACATAGCTCTTAAAGAGATATTTCCCAAAAAACAGATTGTTTTATATAATTCCAGGTTTATGAAAAAAGATAGGCCCATTAAAGAAAAAATTTTAAAGTGCTTTTCTAACTGGTTGTATGACAATATTACTGAAGAGGAATCTATTTTTTTAAGAGATTTTAATTTAAATCCTAATGAGAAATTTATTTTCATTGGAACTCAAGTTGCTGAAATTAGTTTAAATATGTCTTTTGATATTATGATTTCAGAGTTAGCACCTTTAGATGCACTTATACAAAGGGGAGGTAGACTTCATAGAAAAATGACTTTTAATAATTCATTAAATTGCAATTGCTCTCAATGTGAAAAATTACCTGATAATCATAAGTATTATCTTCATGTTTTTGAGACGGGTAAATATTGCTACCCTTATTTTACAAAAGAGGATGCTGAAAATACATTTAAAGAAAATATAATTGATAATACAAGAAATATTATTAAAAATCCTTTAAAATTTACATTTAATAATAGTATAACTATGATTAATGATGTATATGATGGTAATTATAGAGAGGATTATTCAGAATTTATTAAACTAAAATTTAAAAAAATAATAAGAGAAGACCTTATTTTTGGTGAATATCCTACTTATTCAGAGGAAGATGGAGGTCAACAAAGAATTGAAACTAGAAATATTGAAGTTAATACAGTATCGGTTTTACCAAAATGTTTTGAATATAATGAGGATTATGTTTCGGCTAATGATTTTGTAGATATAATTTATAAAAATTATAATTTTAAAGATAAATTTACTCAGGAAGGATTAGTTATAATTATGGAACATTTAATCAGTGTTTCAATTAATTTTTATCATATGAATAATCCTAGGGGTATTGAAATTGGAGGAAAATATTTTAGGGTTATTGATTTGGATTATACATTTGAAAAAGGTTTGTTTTAATGATGATGAGAACCAATTTTAAAGAAATTAAAATTAATGGAACTCAAATTAATTACTACTTCATATGCAAAACTAAATTATGGTTATTTTCTCATAATATCCAATTAGAAGATGAGCATGAGAATGTCAAGTTAGGTAAATTTTTACATGAAACTAGTTTTAAAAGAGAAAAAGATTTTCTTATTGATAACTTAATTAATGTAGATTTTATTAAAATAACTGATTCTGTTGAAATTCATGAAGTAAAAAAGTCACAAAAAATGAATTTAGCTAATGAATATCAACTTTTATATTATATGTTTTATTTAAAACATGAAAAGGATATAAAAAATGTTGTGGGTTTTTTAAATTATCCTGATAGTCGTAAAAAGAAGAAAATTACTTTAACAAAAGAAAAAGAACGAGATTTATTTGAAATAATTGACAATATCAAAAATATTGTTGATGGTTCGATGCCAAAACCTAAAAAGAAAAGAATTTGCAGTAAATGTGCTTATTTTGAGTTTTGTTTTTCATAGAGGTGTTTTTTAAAATGTCAAAAAAGAATTATTATATCTTGTCTGAAGGGATTCTTAAAAGGAAAGAAAATACTATTTATTTTGTCAATGAAAAAGGTAAAAAACCAATCCCAATCAATAAAGTATATTCAATTTATGCATATGGTCAGATAACATTTTCTTCACAGGTAATGAGTCTTTTATCTAAAAATGGAGTTCCTATTCATTTTTTCAATTATTATGGATTTTATAGTGGATCTTATTATCCTCGTGAAACATTATTGTCTGGTGATTTGTTAGTAAAACAGGCAGATTATTATTTAAATATTCAAAAAAGGTTGGAGTTAGCTAAATTATTTGTTGAAGGAGCAGCAAATAATATTTTAAAGGTTTTAGCATATTATAAAATTGAAAACAATATTAAAGAAACATTATCAGAGTTAAATTCAACAAATAAAATAACTGAAATAATGAATATCGAAGGTAGGATTCGCTCGGAATATTATTCTAAATTTGATGAAATTCTTCCCGATGATTTTAAAATGGAAGGCAGATCCAGGCAACCTCCTAAAAACATGATAAATTCTTTAATTAGCTTTGGAAATTCAATGATGTATTCTACAGTTTTGACAGAATTGTATAATACACAATTAAATCCTACAATATCTTATCTTCATGAACCTTCTGAAAGAAGATTTTCACTATCTTTGGATCTTAGTGAAATTTTTAAGCCGATTTTTGTTGATAGATTGATTTTTTATATGGTTAACAAAAGAATGTTATCTAAAAAAGATTTTAATGAAGATTTAAACTGTTGTCTTTTAAATGATAAAGGACGAAATAAATTCATTAAAGAATACAATAAACGACTTGAAAAAACGATTAAACATAAAAAATTAAAGAAAAATGTTTCTTACCAAAGATTAATCCGATTAGAAGCATATAAACTTAAAAAACATATTTTAGGCATTGAAAAATATGATCCATTCGTAAGCTGGTGGTGACTTTATGTATGTAATTATAGTTTATGATATTAAGGTTGAGCGGGTCAATAAAGTAAAGTCATTTTTAAGGCAGTACCTCTTTTGGATTCAAAATTCTGTTTTTGAAGGAGAAGCTAGTGAAAGCGAGTTTAAGATAATTCATGATGGTTTAATGAAAATAATTGATACAGAGGTTGATTCAGTTATAATTTATAAATTAAGAATGGCTGATGTGATGAATCGTGAGGTTTTAGGTATTGAAAAAGCACCTATCGATGAAATTTTATAAATTTGATATTTTTAATTTTATTTAAACTGTTAAATTTGATAAAATAAATTTTAAAAGCTTTGTTTATCACATATTTTATTTTTTGATTATTTTTTAGCTATTTAAAAAATTTTATTTTTTGATTATTTTTTTAAGTTTTATTTATTTAAATAGAATAATCCTCTTTTAAATAGGTTGATATTTTATTTTATAAATTTCTAAGTTTTATTTTTTATTTTCAATTATTTTGTCTTCTTTGTTGATACATATAAATAAAAAACATTTTTTATAATCAACAAATTTAAGTGCATGAATAAATAAATTATAAATTGTTTTTGCCCTTTTTGAGAAAAAATGTGGCCTGTTAAAAATAAGACTATAATAGGATTGAAATGCAGCACCATCATGCCCATAGTATTGCACTGGCTAAGTTAAAAATAAGACTATAATAGGATTGAAATCAAAAAACTGCTTCCATCAAATGGTAAGATGGAAGTGTTAAAAATAAGACTATAATAGGATTGAAATATAATTCAATACTATATTTTTCTTTCCATAATGGTTAAAAATAAGACTATAATAGGATTGAAATAGACTTGCAAAAAGACATTATGCTACCATCAGCCATGTTAAAAATAAGACTATAATAGGATTGAAATAATAATGGGTGATAAACTTCTACCTCATAAAAATACATGTTAAAAATAAGACTATAATAGGATTGAAATGTACCTGTAGACACTAATAAAAGTTATGGATACAAGTTAAAAATAAGACTATAATAGGATTGAAATAGTAAGAACATTTCATTTAAAACATATTTGTTTTGTTAAAAATAAGACTATAATAGGATTGAAATAGTGTTGCAATCTTAACAAAAGGGTGAGAATTATGGTTAAAAATAAGACTATAATAGGATTGAAATGTATTAACTGCATTATTCCACATTGACTGAGCCGTTAAAAATAAGACTATAATAGGATTGAAATGATATTGACACAGACATACAAGGAACAAAAAGAGAGTTAAAAATAAGACTATAATAGGATTGAAATGAACTCATGGATTTACTAAAAACCACTGAAAAAGTTAAAAATAAGACTATAATAGGATTGAAATCATTACTTCCCACTTCTGCAGTAGAAGGTGCGGATAAGTTAAAAATAAGACTATAATAGGATTGAAATGTTATTGGAAATGAAGAAGAAATATGTGAGTTTTGTTAAAAATAAGACTATAATAGGATTGAAATGTTTTAAATGATAATAATGCATATCCCACAGAATGTGTTAAAAATAAGACTATAATAGGATTGAAATACCCCACCCTGTTCATTATAGACTTTTGTTCCCGTTAAAAATAAGACTATAATAGGATTGAAATGAATTATTATCCACAATAAAGAATACTGTGGCTAAAGTTAAAAATAAGACTATAATAGGATTGAAATTCATAAGTAGCTAAAATATTTTTATAACTACTTTGTTAAAAATAAGACTATAATAGGATTGAAATATTACAATTAATGATGAAGAGAAAAGTGTTGCAGGAAGTTAAAAATAAGACTATAATAGGATTGAAATGAATTTTTAAAATTAGAAAATACAATTGTTGAAAGTTAAAAATAAGACTATAATAGGATTGAAATTTATAAAAGATATGAAAACAGCCATTACAACGAACGTTAAAAATAAGACTATAATAGGATTGAAATAAAAAACAGTGATCCTTTAGCACTCATGGCACGAGTTAAAAATAAGACTATAATAGGATTGAAATATCCACAGTTAAATTCGTGGTGGTTTTATGAGTGTAGTTAAAAATAAGACTATAATAGGATTGAAATAATGTATCTGTGATAGATTTACTAATCATTTCTTGTTAAAAATAAGACTATAATAGGATTGAAATGATGTTGATACCACATCTATGCTATTTCAAGAAACTAGTTAAAAATAAGACTATAATAGGATTGAAATTCCAACACTTGACCGGCCTTCAACACGAGCAACAATGGTTAAAGATAAGACTATAATAGGATTGAAATATGTACAATCAGCAACAATCAAAAACAAGGAGGTTAAAAATAAGACTATAATGGGATTTAAATCTTAATATCTTTTAAAAACTTGGATAGTAATCAGTTAAAATAATGCACTATGAATTGAAATAATCAAATGTTTACTTTGTACTATCATTATTTTTTTAAACTCCAAAATTTAATATTAAATCATGTGTTCAATAGTTGGTCTTCAAGGTAATTTCAAAGCTGATGATTTAATAGCTATGTTAAAAACATCAAAAAATAGGGGAAAAGATGCTTCAGGAATATTTTTAGATGGTAAAATACAAAAAGGCATTGATTTAAATGATTTCAATGATGAAAACGCTTATTCTTTAGGTTTAGGCCATAATCTGCTGGCTGTCCATAATTTGGAAAACAGAACTTCCCATACTCAGCCGATAGCTAAAAACACTCTGACTCTGGTTTTCAATGGTGAGATTTATAATTATTCTTCCCTAAAGAATTTGCTGGCTAAACTGACAAAAAATGACAATATAAATTCTGATTCTGAGTTATTAATTAATCTGATTGATTTTTATTATAAGGATGACCTTTTAAGAGCAGTAACTCAGGTCAATAATCTTTTGGATGGGGATTATGCCTATGCTGTTACAGACGGCATTAACTTGGCTGTTTCAAGAGATCCTTTAGGTGTCAAACCTTTATTTTACACACATCATGCTTTTGCTTCTTCAAAACAGTGTTTGAAAGGAGATATCAAAACATTAAAGCCTGGACATATCCTTTACAACTGGGAAGAAATACCTCCTAAAACGGATATTTTCCAGAAGAGGTTTGAAACCGACAACAGAAAACTTGAAAAGCTTCTTAAACTGGCTGTTTTAAAAAGGGTTGAGGATTTGAATGAAGTTGGAGTAATATTTTCAGGAGGTGTTGACAGCTCTTTGATAGCTTTGCTGCTTCGGGAAATATCTTTAAATAAAAATCTTAAAGTTACTTTGTATGCTGTCGGTAAAAAGGATTCCAAGGATGTGGTTGCAGCTAAGTGTGTAGCCGAGTATTTGGGTCTTCCTCTAAATGTTCATGACATTACTGAAAGTATTGTAAAGGACAGTCTTAAAGATGTTGTTCAGGCAATTGGTGAAAACAATCTGATGAAGATTGGAGTGGGAATGACTGTTTATCTTGCTTCTAAAATGATAGCTGAAGATAACATTAAGGTAGCTATTTCCGGTCAGGGTGCTGATGAGCTGTTTGGGGGCTATAACAGATATCTGAATAGATATATGGAAAATACTTTAGATGATGAATTAAGATATGATATGGCTAATATGTATCATGTTAATCTGGAACGTGATGATGCATGCTCAATGGCAAATGGCGTTGAGCTGCGCCTTCCTTTTTTAGATAAGAATCTTGTTGAATTTGCCCTCAATATTCCTGTCAGATATAAGATTTCAGGTTCTGATGATAAGCTGCGCAAAAATATTTTAAGAAAAACGGCTTTCAATTTGGGACTGGATAAGCAGATTGCTTACAGACCTAAAAAGGCAGCCCAGTACGGCACGGGTATTGACAAAATTTTAAGAAAAAAAGTTTTAAAGGATATTGATATTGAGGAGTATTTAAAATAGAGTTTAAAACTCTATTTAAGGACAGTTACTCCATACCCCATATCTAATCCGGTTACCGGTTCAATAGCTGTTATGATATATTTTCCAGGTATCAGATTTATATTTAAAGTAGCTAAACCGTCATTATTGGTTTGACGTGTATAGAAAACACCGTTGATGTTAAATGTTACATTTACATTAGCTAACGAATCACCATTTCCCTTAACAAACCTTGCATTGAATTGTGATGCATTTAAGTAGGTTTTTGTTAAGTTTTTAGCTATAATTGTAGGTAAAACCGTAATGTCAAATCCTATATCCAAGCCGGTTTCAGGATCAGTAGCTGTCAGGATGTAGTTTCCGGGTCTTAAGTTTATATTTAACTTTGCAATACCCTTGCTGTCGGTTTCGCGGGTGTAGAATACTCCATTAATATTGAATGTAACATTTCTGTTGGCTAGTGCTTCTCCATTTCCTTTAACAAACTTGGCATAAAACTCTGTTCCGTTTTTATAATATTTAACAAGATTATCTCCCGTAATGGTAGATAAAACAGTTACTGTGTTGGTTTTATTTATTCCGTTGAAAAATGTTGTAATATTATAGGTTCCAGGTCTTAAATTAATATTTAAGTATGCAGTTCCCTTTTCATCAGTTGTTTTGGTGTAATTGATTCCATTGATGCTGAATGTTACATTTGCATTAGCCACGTTAACATCCGCACTGAATCCGGATGCATTTTTATAATATTTTACTAAATCGCTGCTTTTAATTGAATTGGCTGTGGTGTAAATTTTTAAACAGACTATATTTTCAGATGCATTCCATATTTTGCCCTCAGCACTTATAAATGATGTATAACCGTCATTGTGAACTCTGGTATTTATGGATAATGGGACATTTACACCTTTAATTACAGCTCTGAAAATGTCTCCTTTGTTAACTGGAATGTAATTATTTAATTTGACAGTTGAAAAACCGCCAAATGCACTTGTTCCGTTTTGTGTGTGTTTTAATATATCATTTACATAAATGCTGATTTCGTATTTTTCACCGCTGCTGCTGAAGTAGGTTCCTACTGCAGCTATCAGATCATTTCCCAGTGCTTCAAATTCATTGGCATAGTAAATCTGGCTTAAATTGAAGTTTTCATATTTGTCCATTCCGGTAATGTCAATCTGGTAGTTTTTATTATATGAAACAGTGTTGTTTACAATAACACCTATTGCAGGATAACCTCGTACAAATTGAGTATCATAATATGAAATGTATAAATATCCTTCGTCACCAAAATCAGTTCCCCAGCTGTTTTTAAGGATAAATGCACCGTCTCCAGGTGGAGTTATCATGAAGTTGTCTTTGCTGTAACTGTCATCCCATCCAACAAGAAGAACCGCATGGTTTGCCTCTTCAGTTCCATTATAATATTGTGCTGCGGTTTTTGAATTGTAGTATGGGGCTTGCTGCTGAGCATTGTAGGCAACCCAAAGTCCGCCATATTTAATTAAAGCATCTTTCAGCTGATTGTTGTCAGTTGAATTCATACGTGGGTGAACAAAAATCATGTCCTGAACATGAATGTCTTCGTTAGTGGATATTAACGGGGATATTTTTCCAAGTTCATCATAGGAGTCGTATCTGCTTGGAAACATTCCAAGCCAGCTTAATAAATATCCTGCACCCATAAATTCAGTTCCGCCTTCATTTTCTATGGTATGGCCGTAAATTGAGTATTTAATCATACTGTTTTGAACATTGTTTTCAGAAAAATCATATTCAGTATCTGCTGCTTTAAGCAGAGCTGATTCCAGAGATCCGCAGGTTCCAAAAGTCCAGCATGCACCTATTGCACCCTGATTTTTAACTGAACTTACCCATCCGAAGTCACGTAAATCAAATCTGGAAGGAATATTGGTTAGAGTTAATGTATTGTTTACTAAAGTTAATGTAATTCCTGACCCATCAACGATTGTTGCATAAATAGTGTTGTTTAATGAAATGATGTCTTCAGTAAAATTGCAGTTTAGTGCAGTGTAGTTTTTATCAAATGCAGAAAAAATTCCTGTAGTGTTAAGCAGGGAATTATTGGTGAAATAGCTTTGGTTCATGGATAATGAAGTATCATATGTGTATATAGCTCCTCCATTAAATGCAGCAAAGTTATTTGTGAAATTGGAATTGTTTATTGTAGCGTTTGTCATATCTAAATATAGGCTGCCTCCATTTGATCCTCTATTGCCGTCATTTAATCCATAGTTATTTGCAAAATTACTGTTGTTTATTTTTAAATTAACATATGATGTGTAGATTGCCCCACCATCATAAAGAGCAGAGTTATGTGTGAAATTACAGTTTTCAACACTTAACTTACCTTCAAGCTGAAGTATAGCTCCTCCAAATTCTGCATATGATTGTGTAAAAGTTGAATTTGAAATTTCTACATTTTCAACTAAATCAAAGTATAGGCTTCCTCCGTTTTTATCGGAACTTATATTTGAAAATTCAGAGTTTTTAATTATAAATTCTTTTGATTCTTTAGATCCGATAGCTCCGGCAGTTTTGCCGGATTTTAAGTTGGTGAATTTGGATTTGTCAATCATAACCTTGGAACCGGTAGCATAAACTGCACTGGCATAATTTGAGCTTAGATTAACAAAATCAGTATTGGCAATATTTGCATTTGCACCCAGAAGGTATACTGCACCCCAATTTGAAGAAGATTTTTGGATTTCACTATTTTTTATTTTAATATCTGCCAGGGCTCCAAAAACAGCACTTCCTTTTTCAGAAGTTGTATTTATAAAAGAGGAATCTTCAATAGTTAGGCTTCCGCTGTTTATCAGACATACACCTGTCTGACTTGAATTCATATTTTTAAAGGTTACATTATTTAAAATAATATTTGAGTTTTTAGCATATATTCCTGAACCGTATTGTGATAGTCCGTTAGTTAAAATAAGATTGTTTACTGTCAGATTGCATTGATTTACAAGAAGTATTCTGGCCTGGTCGGACCCGTCAAAAGCATATCCGTTTCCGTTAATTACAAGTTCTCTGTTGCTTATTACAATTCCATCACCATATTTTCCGTCAGCAGAGTTGTTATAAGCATAATCACGGTTTATGTTTACTTCATTACCTGATTCATCTATTGCTGTTTGTAAATCTGTAAATGTATTGTTTTCATTAGCTGAAACTGCAGTTAAAGACAATAACAAAACAAAAGATATAAACAAAAGCTTTAGTTTAGTTTTATTTAACATTTTATCCACATTTTAATTTTTTTAGTTTCTATAAACATTAATATATATATTAAGTCATGATTTTTAATGTTGATTGAATAAATCAGTATTTTTTACACAAAAAATGTATTTTGTCAGGATTAACTGGCGATGTAATTTTAAGTTGGCAAAAAGCCCAAGTTTTAATAAACATTTATTAATATTAAAAAACAAAATTATTTTTATTATTATCAAATAATCATAGGAGATTTATTTATGAAAATTGAAAAAGATGCAGAAAATATTTTAAACAAGTTTTCAAAAACTTTAGAGAATATTCCAGATCTTGAAGAAACTTGGTATATTACTGACAATTTAAATCTTACTCGTGAAGATAAATCTCATGAGAAACATCCTGAAAAAATTTTAAGGAATGCTCATATTGATAAAGAAGGCAAACTTGTTGTTAAAAGAGCAGATTGGGTTAATTAGGGGAATTTTTTATGAAAATGGATTTGGTTTTAGAACTTATGGATGTTCCTGGACAGCTTGTTTCTGTTTTGGATCCGATTAGTGGCCTTGGTGCAAACCTGGTTACCGTAATCCATAAAAGAGATTCTAAAAATGAAAAAGGAATGATTCCTGTTCAGCTTACTCTTGAAGGTGAACGTGATAGCCTTGACAGGGTTATTGAAAGGTTCAAAGAGTTGGGAGTTTCAATTATTGCAATGGACGGAGTCGTTAAAAAGGAAGTTGTGAGCACTATTTTAATTGGTCATATTGTTGATAACGACATTAGAGACACTATGGATAAAATTAATTCTTTAGACGGTGTTTATGTAGTTGGATTTGATATTAAATTAGACGGGGAATCCAAATCCTCTGCCTTAATTAATATTGAAACAGAATTTGGCATGAAAGAATTTATATTTGATAAGATTGGTAAAATAGCTGCAGAAAAAGATTTACTTATGATTAATGAAGTTTAGGGATAGTATGAAAGAATGTAAAGTCATAGTAATGGGATTTGGTGCAGTTGGTCAGGGTGTGGCTAGAGCAATCTCATTAAAAAAAGACATGATTAAAGAAAGATTTAATGTAGAATTAAAAATAGTAGCTGCTGCAGATTCTTCATCTTCTGCAATCTGTGCTGACGGATTGGATGAAGAACTGCTTGTAAACACTAAAAACGAATTTGGAAAATTATCCAATTATCCTGAATACGGCAGTACCATTTCAGGTTTGGATGTTTTGGATGCTGTGGAATATGACTGTTTGATGGAAGCAACTCCAACCAATATAACTGATGCAGAACCTGCATTGTCTTTAACTTTAAAAGCATTTAAAGCTGGAAAAGATGTTGTAACATCAAATAAGGGACATTTAGCTTTAAAATTCAGAGAAGTTGTATCCGAAGCCGAGAAAAACAATGTTGAATTTAAATATGAAGCCAGTGTTGGTGGAGCAATGCCTATTATTAATTTCACAAAAGAAACACTTTCATCCTGTGGAATCAAATCAATTGTAGGAATATTGAACGGTACCACCAATTACATTTTATCAAGAATGGCATCCGAAGGTTCCTCCTATGATATAACCTTAAAAGAATCTCAAGAGTTGGGAATAGCTGAAACAGACCCAACTCAGGATGTTGAAGGTATTGATGCAGCTTGTAAAACTGTAATTTTAGCTAATTCACTTTTAGGAATTGATGCCACTTATAGTGATGTTGATGTTGAAGGTATTTCAAATATTACTTCACAGGCTATGGATTTAGCCAGAAAAGAAGGTTATTTAATTAAATTAATAGCTGAAGTTTCTAAAGACAAACTGCAGGTATCACCACGTTTAGTTAAAAAAGGCAGTGCATATGATTTAAGCGGAACTTTAAATATGGCTACTGTCCGCACTGACCTTGCAGGTGATGTTAGTGTTATTGGACTTGGAGCAGGATCTCTTGAAACTGCTTCTGCGATGTTGACTGATTTGATTAGTATTTTAAAAGTTAAATACTAATTTACTTTTACTTTTTTTGATGATAGTATGAAATATGTAATTTTTATTCCTGACGGTTCAAGTGACTATCCAATCGACGAATTGGACGGCATGACTCCACTTATGGCAGCTGATACTCCAAATATTGATAAAATGGCAAAAGCGGGTTTTGGAGGTTTAACCAATAATGTTCCTGATGCATATACTCCAGGTTCTGATGTAGCCAATATGAGTATTTTCGGATTTAACCCTGCAGATTACTATACAGGCAGAGGACCTCTGGAAGCAGGCAGCATGGGTATTGAAACAACTGATAATGATGTAATTTTCAGATGCAATACCATTACCCAGAAGGACAATCATATGGATGATTTTAATGCAGGCCATATTACCTCTGAGGAAGCTGAAATACTTGTGGACAGCTTAAATGATTACTTCAATGGAAAATATGATGATTTTAAAGGCAGATTCTATTCAGGAGTCAGTTACAGACATCTGTTTGTATATTCCTGTGACAGTGCTGAAGATGCTAAGCTATTGGCTGATTTGAAGACTATGCCTCCTCATGATATTGCAGGTGAGAATCTGGATGAAAACACCTCCGGCGACAGATGGGATGAAAAATTACCCAAATTCATTAAGAAAATCATGTGGGAATCAGAGGAAGTTCTTGAAAATCATGAAGTCAATAAAAAAAGAGTGGAAAATGGCAAAAAACCGGCAAATATGGTATGGCTGTGGGGTCAGGGAGTAACACCAACTTTACCTAACTTTAAAGATGTTTACGGATTGGATGCAGCAGTAATTACTGGTGTTGATTTGTTAAAAGGAATAGGTGCTTTTGCAGGCTTTGACATTATTGATGTTCCAGGAGCTACAGGATACTTTGACACAGATTATGAAGCTAAGGGAAAATATGCAATTGAAGCTTTAAAAAACCATGATGTAGTGTTTGTACACATTGAAGCTCCTGATGAAGCAGGTCATGCATCAGACACAGCTGAAAAAGTTAGGGCTATTGAACAAATTGACAAGCATATTGTAGGTCCGGTTTTAGACAGTTTAAAAGGTCAGGACTTTAAGGCAGCTATTTTGCCTGATCATCCAACTCCTGTTTCAGTTGGAACCCATACAAGAGATGATGTGCCTTTGATAATATATTCTTCTGATAAAACAGGAGATGAATGTGAATCCTTTGATGAACAGAGTGTTCTTAAAGGCAGTTTGGATAAAAAAGAAGGATATAAATTAATGTCAAGGCTAATTAATGATGATTTTTAGATAAATCATCTCATTAATCATTTTCTTTTAATGTTGTTAATCGCAACAGTTATATATCATAAAATTTATAATTCATGTTGTAATTTGCAACAATAATTTTATTTTTTTTCATGGTGTAACAAATATGGAATCTTTAATTAAAACCCCAAAACATTATTTATTTTCCAATAAAGCATTATTCGTTCTGTTTTTACCTTTGCTTATTGAGCAGGGACTGGAATTTTTTGTAGGGTTTGCTGATTCTGTAATGGTTGCATCTTTAGGTGAAGCAGCAATTTCCGGTGTTTCATTAGTTGATTTTCTGATGCAGCTGCTGATTTTTGGATTTTCTGCACTGGCTACCGGAGGAGCGGTAATAGCTGGCCAGTACTTAGGAAACAATAAGCCGGAAAAAGCTAGAGGAGCATGCAATCAGCTTGTGTGGTTTTCAGGAATTTTATCAGCTCTTTTAATGGTGGTTGTTTTAATAGCCAAATCCTTTTTAATTAATACCTTATTTGGCCAGATTGAAGCAGACGTATGGAATTATGCAAATACATATCTGCTGTTTATGGCTTTTTCAATACTATTTATAGCTATTTACAATGCAGGTGCTGCAATTTACAGAACCAGCGGAAATTCAATTCTGCCAATGAAGATAATGGTTATCTGCGATATTTTAAATGTTGTAGGTAATGCATTCGGTATTTATTATTTGGGTTTAGGTGTTGAAGGAGTAGCTGTCCCCACTGTAATTTCAAGACTGATTGCAGCAGCTGCTATAATGCATTTTACATTAAATGAAAACTTCAAACTCCATATTAAAAGAACTTTAAAACATAAATTTGATTGGAAAGTTCTTAAAAACGTGCTGAATGTAGGTATTCCATACGGTATTGAAAACGGACTGTTCCAGTTTGGACGCGTGCTGGTTTTAAGTTTGGTTTCAACTTTTGGAACAGTAGCTATTGCAGCTAATTCTGTAGGTTATGCAATCGGAATATTTTCAGTATTGCCAGGTTTTGCAATTAATCTGGGAATGACTGCAGTAATTTCAAGATGTGTTGGAGCAAATGATTATGAACAGGCAAGATATTACAATAAAAAGATTATTTTAATTGTTGTTGTATGTCACATTATTGTCAATGCAGCAATATTTGCCCTGTTGCCGGTTATTTTGAGCCTTTATAATTTGTCTCCTGCTACTGCAGCACTGTCTGGCAAGATGATTATCTGGCATGGTACACTTGGAATTTTAATTTGGCCAATAGCATTTACACTGCCTAACCTGTTTAGAGGTGCTGGTGATGCAAAATGGGCAATGGTGGTAAGCTTAGCAGTAATGTTTACCTGCAGGATAGGCTTATCTTACATTTTAGCCATAAACTTTAATATGGGAGTATTTGGAACATGGGTAGCTATGTTCATTGACTGGTTTGTAAGAGGCGGATTATACATCTACAGATACTTCAGCAATAAATGGACATTATATAGGGTTGTAGAATCCTAATTTTTCTTTTTTTACATAAAAATTCAAATAGTAATGTTTATATTTTTATTTTGATAGATTGTTTTATTAGTGGTTTTGATGAGGGATGTTGATTTTGGTGTATGTTTATTATTGTTTTTCTTATTTTTTTTATCTTTAGGTTCTGTTTGTGGTGTTGATGGGGATATTGCAGATGATGTTGCTATTGTTGATGAAATAGGTTGTGATGGTAGTGGAATTGTTTGTGTAGGTAGTGAAAATGGTGTTGTGAATTATTCATTAGAGTATGATGGGGATGTTGATGTTTTAAGTGGGGGTTCTTCTTATGATTATGATAAGGAGGATTGTTATTTTAGAGCAGATGATATGAATATGTATTATCATGATGGTAGTAAGTTTGAAGTTTATTTGGAAGATGCTATTTATTGTAATCCGTTAAGTAATAGTGAGGTTATTTTTTCTATTAATGGGGTGAATTATACTCGTATTACTGATAGTCAGGGTTATGCATCATTAACAATTAATTTAGACTCCGGTACTTATTGGATGAAGATGTATTTTAATGGAAATGATGAATATAATCCTGTCATGAATTTATTTAAAATAACAGTTAAACCAACGGTTTATGGTGAGGATATTGTTAAATATTATCGTAATGGGACACAGTATTATTCAGTTTTCCTTAATTATCATGGGGAAGCATTGGTTAATTATTCAGTGAATTTTAATATAAATGGGGTAATTTATACTAAAATTACTAATTCAACGGGATGGGCAACATTAGCTATTAATTTACAACCGGGTAGTTATATAATAACTGCAAGTAATCTTTATACTGGTGAAACGCATGGTAATAAGATTACGGTGTTATCTACAATTATTTCAAAAGACTTGGTTAAATATTATCGTAATGGGACACAGTTTGAAGTTCAATTCTTAAATGATAAAGGAATAGGGTTAAAAAATACTCAAATTACATTTAATATTGGAGGGAATATTTATACTCCTATGACTAATACTTTGGGTATAGCTAAGTTAAATATTAATTTGGATCCAGGTAGATATATAATAACTTCAATAAATCCTTTTAATGGAGAACAAAAAGGAAATAATATAACAGTATTGCCAATATTGCAAAGTGAAAACTTAACAATGAATTATAAGAATGGGAAATATCGGGTAAAACTTGTTGATGGTATGGGTAATCGTGTTAATAATGCTTCTGTGAGATTTAATATTAATGGTGTTTATTATACACGTGTTACTAATAATTTTGGAGTGGCTTATTTAAATATTAATTTAAATCCAGGTTCATATATTGTAACAGCAGATTACAAGGGGTGCTATATTAGCAATACAATAAAAGTAGTTAATAGTGGAGCTGCATCTATAATGGATAGATTTTCTATTAATTATGATGGTGGATTTTATAGTGCTTCTAATTTGACTGTTGATATTTTTTCTGATATGTTTACTGGTGTTTATTATAGTTTAGATAATAGTACATGGTTTAGTGATTTGTGTAATGTTACTTTTGATTTTAAAAGTGGTATTTATGATTTGTATTATTATTTTGATTATGATTCTAGTGTTAAGTTTCATAAACATTATGTTGTAGGTAATGGTACTCCTTTTGTTTGGGCAAGTTATGGGTCTGGCATATATGAAAATTCTTTTTATGTTAATTTGTCAGTAGTTGATGATAAGGATATTAATCCTAAGATTTATTATACTCTTGATGGTAGTGTGCCTACGGTTAATAGTAATATTTATGAGGGTTCAATATTTATTTCAAGTGCTTTTACTCATGTGTATTTAAGGTTTTTTAGTGTAGATAAGCATAATTATAAAAGTAGTATTGTTAATGTTCATTATTTCTTTGGTAATTTGATTGCTAATATTAATAATGGTAAGTATTATAATACTCTTCAAAGTGCAATAGATGATATGAATACGAATGTTGGGGATGTTTTGGAGGTTAGTAAGGATTTAAATGAGTCTGTTGTTTTAAATAAATCTTTGTATATTCGTAGTTGTGATTTTAAGTCTGTTAATTGGTATGGTGTTGGTTATTGTATTTGGATTAAGAATAATGCAGTAAATTCGATTATTGATTCATTTATTTTTCATTCTATAAATCAGGAGTATGGTGCTGTTGTCCTTCAAAATGCAACTAATTGTTTAGTAGCTAATAGTAATTTTAATGTTGTAGGTTATTCTGCTGTTTATTCTTTTGGTGGTGGTTTGTTTAATAGTCTGGTTAATAATTCATTTTTGTATGGGAATAATTTTGTTAAATATTCAATTAGTGTGGATGGTGGTAGTAATTGTTATATTTTAAATAATCGGATTAATGGGTCTGAAATTGGAATTTATGCAATTAATACGAATAATTCGATATTTAATGGTAATAATGTAGTTAATACTACTATTGGTGCAATACAATGTAATGGGACAAATAATACTTTGTCTTATAATAATTTAACTGGTAATGTGATTGGGATTTCTATTTCTGGTTCTTTTTGTGAAATAATAAGTAATATTATTGTGAAAAATACTTATTGTGGAATTAAATTTATAGGTTTTGTTGAAAATTTTGATGTGCATTTTAATAGTATTAGTTGTAATTCTTTGTATAATGTTTATGCTAATGGAAGTTGTGTTAATGTGAATGCTACATATAATTGGTGGGGGTATAATAATTATGCAGAGATTCTTCATGATATATTTAATGAATCTGGTTTTATAATTGCTCCGTATTTATATTTGTATAGTTATGTTTCTTCTTATAAAGTTCAAGAGGGGATTATTGTTGGTGCTACGATTTGTTCTAATTTAAATTATGCTATTGGTGGGGGATATTCTCAAGTAGAGTTTTTTAATGTTTATGATATTTCTCAATGGGGATGTGTTATGGATGGTATTGTAATTAGTTTGGATAATAGGTATTATGCACCTTTACATGATGGTAAAGCATATTTTGATGTGATTTTTAATAAAAATTCTACTAGGAATTTTGTTGTATATTTGGATAATGCTTTTAATAATGTTGTTGTTGCTAATAATTCTTTAGCACATATTGAGATTATTAGTGATGCTTTTGTTCATGGTTCTGATGATATATTTCATTATTCATTTGATTTAAGTTTAAATGAATCTATAAATTGGGTTAATATTATTTGGAAATTTAGAGACTGTTTTGAAAGTGAAATTAATTTGATGATTAATGGTGCCATTAATAAAACTTTCATTGTTGATAGTAGTTTTTATAGAAGTGTTAAAGATGATTATCGTAGTTGTGTTTTTGATGCTGTGAATTTGTATAATAAATTTACATTTAATGAGATGTATTCTAATTTGGGTGGGGTTTTTGTTTGGATTGCATTGAATTTTGATAAACATAATTTGGAGGAGGTTAATCAAAGTTATAGGGATAATGATTGGTCTTTTTTTAAAAGAGATGAATTATCTTATCTTTTAGATTTGAATAATAAAACTAAATCTGATGTTTTATTGGAGTTAATTAAGAATTCTTATGGTTTATCTGATGATGAGGTTAGTTTTATTAAAAATAATGCTAGTAAATTTCAGGATAATATTTATTCTTTTGTAGGTTATTTTGGGGATGAAAGTAAAGAGTTTTATATTGATACTGGTAAACAAAATGAGATGTTTAGTTGGGTTGGTGATATGACTATTAGGAGAGGTTGTATCAGTTATGTTGATGGTAGTTATGCTCATGAGGTTGGAAGTAATTCTACTGTGTATTATGATAATTGGGTTAATACTCATTTGTCTAATGGTACTGTGTTGTGGAATTATAAATATGATTATGGTTATTATGTTGGTGGAGAGTATGATGGTTTTATGACTTTTACATTTGCTAATAATCGTGTTGATGATTCTATTTTAAGATATTGGTTAAATCAAAAGGATAAAACTTATGATAATGGTTCTTTAGTTTATAGTAATGGTTTTATGAAGGCTGCTTATGGTGGTTTTATTGAGGGTTTATTAGTTATTTATTGGAATGATTTGGTTGCTGATATTTCTGCTTTAAGGTATAATGTTACTTGGGAGCGTGTAAGTCCTATGGTTATGAGTGTGCGTGATGATTTTTATCAAACAGTATTGAGTGGGGAGTCTTCGTTTAATTTTGGTCGTTGTGTTGTTGGAGATGTGGATAATGTTAGAGCATTTAATTTTGCTTGTTCTTCTACATTTTCACCAATTGAACATTATGTGGCTAGTGCACTATTTCCTAATGGTGGTGATAATGGGTCTGCTACTGTTGGTTTGGGATTTATATTAGAGTCTGGAGGTGTTTTGGAAGTTATTATGGATGATGGTTATGTTTTGATTAGGATGAATGATAGTAATCGTAAGGTTTTGCTTTATGATATTGAAACTGGAATATTGAGGGATATGATTAGTGGTGTTTATGGTTCTTATTGTTATTCTAACCAGCAAACTGAATGGGGTGCGGATTTAGGAAATGAAATATTGGAAAATAAAGACATGATTACAGAATATTTAAATAGTGGTGATGGGGATTTAAGTGGTTTATCTAATCCTTTAATGAATTTATTGAAATCCAGTAATCTTTTTACTTATATGGGAGATCTGATTATTGGTGAGCTTTTTGATTCAGTATATAGTAGAATAATTAAAATTGGCATTATTAATCCTTTAAATACAATAACAGATATAATAATGTATGCAGTTGGTGATTTTTTTAACACAAATTTAAACGAGTATGTTGAAAGATATGTCGCTGATCCTAAGTTTTGGGCTGGTATTGGTGGTGGATTATTGTTTGACGCTGGTAAAATTGCCATATTTACTGGAGTTGGTGCACCTGTAGGTTTAGCTTTAATGGGTGTGGGAACATTTTGCACTGCATATAGCTGTGGTTTGTTTGATATGGATAGCGAAGGTAATTATGTTGGTTTAACTGGTGAGAATATGGGTAATTTTGCTTTTTCAATGGGTTGTAATATTATTGGTAGTGGTAAGGTAGCTTATGCTTCTAGGATTGCATTTAAGAGTATGGGTGGTGAGGTGTTACAGCAGTCTACTAAAAGGGTTGTTTCAGCAAGTTCTTATGGGGGATATTATAGAACAGTGTTACGTAGTGATAGTAAAATAGTTTCATTTAAAAACCCTGCAAAGACGATGCCTGCAAAAAAATATTTAATTGATGAAACAGTAGGTGACACAAATGTAAAAAAATTAGGAAAATTGGGAAACGAGTATATTTGTGGTGTTGGGGGAGATTATATTTGGAGAGGTATTTGGGAGTCACAGTACTCTAATAATTAGATGTTTGGTGGTATGATTATGGATATTAATGTTAAATGTGTTTTTGTTTTTATTTTTTTTGTAATATTTTATGTATCATATGATTGTAATAGATGTTATGCAAAGATTAATCCCATTGTAGAAAAAGATAATTGGCCATCTAGGCTATTTTATATATCTTTTATTTTAATTGCTATTATTATTCCACATATATAATTTTGAGATAATATTATTTTGGGTGTATGTGTTCTATGATTAAAGATGTTGTAAATGTGATTTTGCTTAGTATTATAGTAATTTTGACTATTTATTATTACTGTGTCCTTTTCTTTAAGAAAATCAATATTAATTGGCCTGGAAGGATTATAATAATTGTATTTTTTTTAATTATTATAATAAATTTTAAGAATATGCTTGATTGGTTTTATTATTTTTTTCATTTGTAGCCATAAAAGGCATGAAAAGCGGAATGGAATATTTAATTTTAATTTGCAAATAACAGAAATAAAATGGTTGTTAAACACAACAGTTATATATTAAAAAAATTAAAAATTATGTTGTAATGTGCAACAGTTTGTGATATTATGGTATTGTTTAGAGGAGATATTAAGTGCAAGTCACTTCAAAGAAGAACATCATTAAGTGTAATTTTACCTGCAGACAATATACATTACTTGCAGGGCACTGAAGAAATAGCAGAAAAGCCATATAAAACATTGTACCTGCTGCATGGGCTTTTCGGCAGTGATGATATATTTTTAGCAAACACTACAATTCAAAAATTTGCAGAAGACCATAATATTGCAGTTGTCCTGCCAAGTGGAGAAAATAGCTTTTATGTGGACCAAAAAGAATCCCACAAATATTATGGGGAGTTTATAGGTCGTGAACTTGTTGAAATGACAAGAAACATTTTCCCACTATCTCATAAAAAAGAAGACACATATCTTGCAGGATTTTCAATGGGGGGATATGGAGCTATTAGAAACGGATTAAAATACCATGACACTTTCGGATATATTGGAGCAATCTCTGCAGCGCTGCTGACAGATGATTTGCATAACTGGGGTGAGGGAGATGATTTATTGTCTTCAAGATCTTTTGCCCAGTCCTGTTTCGGAGACTTGAATAAAGTAATCGGAAGTGACATGGATCCCAAATTTTTAATTGATGATTTGATAGCTAATGATATTGAAATTCCAAAGATTTTCATGGCAGTTGGAGATAATGACTTCTTGTATAATGAGAACATAGATTATTATAATTACTTAAAATCAAGAAATGTTGATGTGGAGTTCAGATGCTCTTCAGGAGAACATACCTGGGAGTTTTGCAATGATTATATTAAAGAGTTTATAGAATGGCTCCCATTATAAAAAAGAGAAGATAATATGAAAAAATTTGGTTTTGGATCTATGAGGTTACCCTGTAATAGTGATGATCCGAAAGATATTGACCTGCCACAGATATTTGAAATGGTTGATAGATATATTGAAAGCGGATTCAATTACTTTGATACTGCATACGGATACCATGACGGATTAAGTGAAGTGGCACTTAGAAAAGCAGTTACTGAAAGATATCCGAGAGAAGATGTAATAATAGCTGATAAATTACCTGTATACATGCTTAAACCTTCACATAACCTTGAAGAAATATTCAGTGAGCAAAAAGAAAGATGCGGTGTTGAGTATTTTGATTATTACATGCTGCACAATATTACAAACAACTTCTACAATGGAATCATTCCGCAGTTAAAGTGCTTTGAATTTGCAGAAAAATTAAAGGAAGAAGGCTTTATCAGACATCTCGGAATTTCATTTCATGATGATGCAGAAACTCTTGATAAAATATTAAATGAGCATCCTTCTATAGAATTTGTTCAGTTACAGATAAATTATCTTGACTGGGACAATGAGGGAATTCAGTCAGGGAAATGTTATGAAGTAGCCAGAAAATACAATAAGGACATTATTGTAATGGAACCTTTAAAAGGAGGGACACTTGTAAATATTCCGGAAGATGCCGGCAAAATATTAACCAGCTACAATCCTGATTTGTCACTTGCATCTTGGGGAATTAGGTTTGCAGCCAGTTTGGAAGGTGTTTTAACAGTATTGTCTGGTGTAAGTTCATTGGAGCAGCTGGAAGACAATTTAAGTTATATGAAAGATTTCAATCCATTGACTGAAGATGAATTGAAGGTTATTGGAGATGTAGTTGAAATCATTAAACATTCAATAGCAATTCCATGTACGGGATGTGATTACTGTTTGGATGCATGCCCTGAAGATATTCCAATTTCAAAGTTCTTTG
>UMCV01037357.1_pt1 | contig 34422 bp, 25 predicted proteins | sample 1964311 | NCBI WGS metagenome assembly UMCV01 (sample SAMEA4835976, study PRJEB28245) | human gut metagenome | biome: gut microbiome; material: fecal sample | place: Denmark | collected 2008 | reverse complement strand
TGAATACACAACCGCCACAGAACTATTTTTCATCGTCTCCGAATGCGAACCTATTCTGATAGACTCGACTTTGCCTATCTTTACGCCTTTAAATTTTAACGGCGCTCCAACATCTAGCCCGTTTACGCTTTCGGAAAAATATGAAATGCATTTTTCCGTATGCGTAAAAAACTTTGCAGCACCGAATACCATAACCGAGGCCGTTGCCAGAATTGCCGCCCCTATTACAAACATTCCTATCGCTACGGGATTTACCTTACTTCTCATTTTTCATGCTTCCTGTTTTTTCGCGCGGATCCACCCCTCTGTTGAGGAATACCCGCACGTCTTTATTGTCGGAATTCAATAGCTCTTTTGGAGATCCGATTGCGGTTTGCGTCTTGGAATTTGCGTCCAGGAAAACCGCGCGGTCGGCTATGTCGAATATGCTTGCGAGCTCGTGTGAAACTATGACGATTGTCGCGCCTAAAGAATCACGCATTTGCACTATCAACTCGTCCAACCTATGCGACGAAACCGGGTCCAAACCCGCGCTCGGTTCGTCAAAAAACAATACAGACGGATCCAAAGCGATAGCCCGCGCAAGCCCCGCGCGCTTGGCCATTCCTCCGCTTATCTCGGACGGATAAAATGCTCCAAAACCGTTTAGGCCCACCAAAGCAAGTTTCAAATCAACGATATCGGAAGCGTCGCTTTCGGAAATGTCCGTAAACTCGCGCAACGGCAGCGAAACATTTTCCGCAAGCGTCATTGAGCTCCAAAGAGCGCCCCCCTGGTAAAGCACCCCAAATTGGCGCAGCATGGAAATTTTTTCCTTTTCTTCCGCGTCCGAAAAATTCTCCCCTTTAAAATAAATCGTTCCTTTGGCAGGCTTTATCAAACCTATCATGTGGCGTAAAAGCGTGCTTTTACCGCAGCCGCTGCCTCCCATTATAAAAAAGATTTCCCCTTTTTTTATGCTAAAATTCAAATCGCGCATTACGACGTAGTCGCCGTAAGCCATAGTGAGGTTTTCAATTTTAAAAATCTCGTCAGTTTCGATGGCGCTTTTGTTTGCGGAACTCCCGTGCGCGCCGCCCCCCAAAGCTCCTAGGCTGGCTCCGGAAGCAACGCAAAGGTTTGATGTTTTTTCTTTTCCCATTCCCTCAGATGTCGAAAATTGTAAATATTACGGCAAATATAGCGTCCGCCACAATAATCCAAGTTATGCTCTGGACAACGCTTGAAGTCGTTGCCTGCCCTACTCCCGCAGAGCTTTTCTCGCACTGCAAGCCCATTTTACAGCCTATGCATGCGACAATTATTCCGAAAATAAAACTCTTCCCGACGCCCGTAGATATTTGAATCAAATCCAAAGCCGCGAGCGTCCTGTTTGCGTATTGCTCATAGCTGATGTCAAACATTCCCACCCCTATGACCATTCCGCCAAGCATTCCTATGACATTTGCGAAAATAGTAAGAAGCGGAAACATCATAACCAACGCAATTATCCGCGGGAAAACCAAAAACTCAATCGGTGATATTCCAAAAGTCCTAAATGCCGATATTTCCTCGTTTACCTTCATTGAACCAAGCTCCGCAGCAAACGACGCACCAGTCCTTCCGCTCATAACTATGCCAACCATTATCGCGCCCATTTCCCGCACCATAGCAATTCCGACCAAGTCCGCCACAAATATCTCAGAGCCGTATTTGGCAAGCTGTATGGCTCCGACAAACGCCAGAATAAGCCCTACAAGAAAACTTATTAAGGCAACGATAGGTAGAGCCTCTGGACCGGTCTTTTGAATTATGGTCAACAAGTCGACAAGCCTATACCTTGCCCTCCCAAACGCAGCCTTTATCGACGCTATGGAAATCTCCCCTATAAACCTTGACTGGTCCTCAAACGCCCCCAATACATCGAGCGCGCGAATTCCAACCTTGCCCAAAATATTAGACTTTCCAGAATTTTTCTTGGCAGCATTGGCCTCTGGAACTGCAACCGCCAAACGCAATAGCTCGCGGGGGCCTTCGGGCAAAGAATTATCGTCGAAAACAATGCCCATTTGCTGGCATGTCTGGTATATTTTAAACAGCATGCAAACCAGCGCAGAATCATACGCGCCCAAAGACTTGGTGTCGAATGTCAGCTTTGCTATACCCGCTGTAAGCGATTTCTCGATGCGGGTCGCCGGAGTCCGAGGCTTAGATAAAAGCCAATCCCCCGAAATGGACATAACCGCGACCCCGTCAAGCACACTTAAACGCGCGGCCGCCTCTATTTCTACTCCCGCGTCATGCGAAAAAAATCTCTGGAACAAATTAGCCACTTAAAAAAAACTGCCCAAGTATTTCACATCCTTAGTTTTTTTAAAGCTTTTTTTAGCATCTTAAAATTCTGCCGGCATAGGCGATAATTCAAGCAGAATGCGTTTGCTTGACAAATCGGATAAAAACTTTTATTTTTTAGGCGTAATAGAAAGGATATCAACAATATGCTAAAAGAAACAGTAGACAGATTATACGGCGCCTGGTGGGGAGCTTTTATTGGCGACGCAATAGCTGCGCCTACACACGGATATTCCTCGGTGAAGTTGCTTGGAGCCGATTACGGCACAATAAATTCCATGGTCGCGCCCAAAAGCATACACCCGCAGAGCGTGTTGTTCTCGCTTCCTCGCCCGGAATTGCCCCCGGAATTCGATTATATCGGAGAAAAGCGCAGAGAGCTGTGGTCCCGCCACGGAACCCATCCCCATTATGGATTCCAGGCAGGAGAAAACACATTGCCTCTCTTTTTAGCATTGCACCTTACCGCTTCCATGATGCCCTCGGGCAAGTTTGACATAGACGCGTGGATGTCTCGCTACCAAGCTGTTATGACTTCTCCAGAAGGGCATAACGACACCTTTATTCCATCAATACACCGCCGATATTTCGACAACCTTGCATCTGGTAAAGATCCTGAAAAGAACGGATGCCCAGATGCCCACATGAGCGACTTGGCAATATTTATTCCTATAATGTTCAGCCATTTAAAAGATCCAGACTCCACTAATATGAATTTGTACCACGCATTCCGCAAATTCACCCTGGGAGAAGCCGCCTATACTTCCGCGTATTTTCTATCAGAGCTTTTGGATTATGTAATACGGGGAAATTCCATTGAGGATTCCATCTATCAAAAAATGACTCCCGACCGGCACTTTTGCCTGGCATTCCCATATCGTAGATGGATAAAAAGTTCAGACAACGACTCCCAAGCGATATCGTCAACCGGAATTCTGGCCGCACTTGAGGAATCCATGCCGCTTACCATCTACCTTGCAATAAAATATGGCCGCAATTTTTCCGAAGCTCTGTTTGCGAACGCCAACATCGGCGGAGAGACAACCGGCAGGGGGGCTATACTCGGAATGCTTGCCGGGGCCCAGTGCGGATTCTCAAAAATACCTAAAGAATTTATTTCCGGACTAAAATACAACGGTGAAATACAAGCTCTAGGCGACGAACTTTACAAAATGGTTTCATAAAAAAATTTGAATTTCCAATACGAAAATCCTTGACCAAAAATAAGGATGATTTAGGTTTTTTAAGCATTATGGCAGACAAAAACGAAAAAAACGAATTTAATGTACCAGGCAAGTTCTATGTGGACTCGCAATGCATTGGCTGCGCTCTCTGCGCGTCAACCGCAGAAGGGTTGTTCGCTATCAGCGACACCGGATGCGCTTATGTTGCAAAACAGCCCGCTTCCGACGAAGAAACAGCTCTCTGCACAGAAGCTATGGAATCCTGCCCCGTACAAGCCATAGGCGACGACGGCGAATAGTTGAATTTCAATACAAGACAAAACCGGCTTATACGAGCCGGTTTTTTTGTTTATAACGGCGATTGTAAAAATTTTAATTCTATTTTGAAGATACCATTTTAACGGGCGCTTTATTTACATATTCGGCAGCCGTTTGCGCCATAATCTTTGCGCCTTCCGCATTGGGATGAATCTTGTCTGGGAAAAGATTTTCCTTATTTTCCAAAGGTGTATGCATGTCTATTACGGTTATGCCCCGCTCTTTTGCTATTTTTTTTATTATGGGAAAAATTTCGCCCGCAATAACGCTTTCTGTAATTCCCCACTTGTCTTGATATGCCGGAACCTGCCTGCATAGAAAAATCACGGGCTTGCTAGGCAGATTGGAAAACGAATCTATCAGAGAGTTTAAATCGCCTTCAAATTCGGATTTATATATCCAATTAAACGGCTTTGAATCGTTTGTGCCCAATTTGATAATTACTATGTCCGGCAAGAATCGCATAGCGGGGACAAATTGGTCGGTCTGTACGTAAGGTTTATTGCCTTTAGAAAGGAGTGTCGCGCCTCCGACACCAAAGTTGCGGACATCGTAGCCTTCTCCCAGGATTTTTCCCAGCTGCGCCGGATAGGAATCATTCGCCCTGTCCTTAATTCCAGATCCGTAGGTTATGCTGTCGCCTACACATGCCACTTTTATCGCATCTGCAAACGAAGACGCGCAAACAAATACCGATAATAATACAAGCGCTAATATTTTTTTCATATTTTTTAATAAGAGGAAATCGGAAAGATTTTCAAATAAAATAAATTCAAACGAGATGCCCGCCCCCGATACTGCTTGACAAACCTATATTAGTTTGCTAACTGTCTGTCAAATTACAAAACTATTTATGCTAAAACATATTATTATTGTTTCGACACTTGCAGCATCCCCTTTGATGGCGGTAGACAACTACCTCGTGGGGACAGGATGGGGCGGAGCTTCCATGAATTATACATGGAGCACAGGAATGTCGCCAACTGAATCGGACGATGCTTTTTTGGATTATAAATACTACTATGAATCTAAATCTCCAGCAACCTCTCAATCTTGGCGGGTTGAATTGTGGGTTCCCGAAACCCATGTTAATTCAACGGTAAATTCCTTGACAATCCAAAACTTGTATAATCCAGAAACGCTCGATCCCGTAAAGCTGCAGCTTGTAGTGGCATCTTCGTTAACCGCCGGGATAAAAACCATTAACGATTTTAATGTAGTCGGCGGCAGCTACAAGCCTGAAATACGCTTTGCAGTTTCAAAGGGAACGTCGGACAGCGCGGTTCAAGCAAAGATCGCTGTAGGCGGCAACATGAATATAGGAAAGAGCGACTATAATTCCGGAGATGGCGTTGCATTCTTTCTCGGAGATATGGAAAGCAATATGGGTCCTGTATCGGTAAACGTAAAAGGCAACTTGAATATATACGGCGCTTCTACGCTTGGCACAAATATAGGCAAACAAACCGATAAATCAGGAACTACAAACCAATTAGATTTTGTAGTTTCAGGCGTAGTCAATATGGTCGGGAACGGCGGGCAAGACAATCCTACATGGTTCTTAAATACCTGCAGTTCAGGATCATCCCAAGCGAAAACAACCATAGATGTCGGCGGAATTTCCGGAATCGGATTGATACGCAATAATACTGGCGCTCTCGGAGGCTCATCCATGTTGATAATCCGCACGGCCGAAGGCGCAACAACAACTTATTCCGGCATATTAAAAGACGATATCACGACTGCAGGAAACTCTAATGTGTCGATTCTTATGGCGGGATACGGAACGCAAGTTCTAGACGGCTCCGTAGATATTTCAGGTTTTAGTGAAATCAAGAGGGGAACACTGCTCTCCACTGGACACTTTGGAAGCCTTTATATAAACAAGGAAGGCACTTTCGGGGCGACATCTAAATCGTCTCCGATCGGAACTGTTTCAATTGGAAATATGACATTTTCTGACGGAGGAACAGTGCTTATAGATATAGACGGGGCAAATTGCGACTTGATACAGGCGTCAACCCTGTCTCTTGGCACTGCGACTTATCTTACAATCGACTTTGGGCTAACAAACATCGTAGAAGGAACGAAATATAAGATTTTCGAATGCGGGAAAATCAGCGACAACTTTACCGTAGACAATTTTAAGGTAAAAGACATCGACGGATACAATTCCCACATAAGCATTGACGACAACAATGTTTACATATCTTTCACCGCAGTTCCAGAGCCTGCATTGTTTGCTTCAATAATCGGCGTTCTCGCGCTGGCATTTGCTGCAAGAAGAAAGTCAAAGTAAAATAAAACCATTTTTGCGCGCCGGAGAAATCTCCGGCGTTTTTTTATGGAATGAAAAACCAGCGCGGCAAATGTGGGAACGCAATATTAAATCATTTTATAATTCCGCCAATTCCGCCGTAAACCGGCTCCCTTGGCTATTTTAATTGGAGAATAAACATACTCAAGAAGAGAATGTTATTGCTTCTAAAATTAAATTATAAAAACATATTCCTATTGTCCAAAATTCCATGGGACAGCGGCGATTCCGCAGCAAGAAAATTCCAAGTTTCCTGCAGTGCCGTTAAATATCCATAAAAATCAGGCTTTTTTACCGTCCGGAGATTCCCTGTCGCAGCGCAAAATCAATGTTGAAAGCGGCGGCAGAACCAACTTTGCAGAAAACGGTTTTCCGAACGCTTCTTTTTCCACCGCATCGACATATCCGCCATTTCCGCTTCCGCCTCCACCATAGCATTTGGCATCGGTATTTATAACTTCGCGCCACCGCCCAAGCCAAGGCAAACCTATCTCATAAGAGCTCCGCAGCACAGGGGTGAAATTGGAAACGACGGCATAACAAGTTTTGCCATCGTAGTCATAACGCAAAAACGAAAATACGCTGTTGTCCGAATCGTCGGCGTTGATCCAATCGAATGCGGTCGGATTAAAATCGTTTTTTGAAAGCATCGCGTCGGCAAGATAAATGCCTGCAACATCTGCCACAACTTGCTGGACCCCTTTGTGGGCGGCATACTTCAAAAGCGACCATTCCAAAGAGCCGTCGTAGCGCCATTCATGGCCTTGGGCTATTTCATTGCCCATAAAGAGAGTTTTCTTTCCGGGCCACATCCACATATACGCGTAAAGCGCCCTTAAATTGGCAAGCTTGTCGTCCCAGTATGGATTTCCCATTTTACCGACCATCGGGCTTTTCCCGTGCACAACCTCGTCGTGGGAGTAAACCAACATAAATTTCTCGGTAAATTGGAACATTGACGGAAACGTCATTTTATTGTGGTGGTATTTCCTGTTAACCGGATCCTCTTTTAGGTAGTCTAAAGTATCGTGCATCCACCCAAGATTCCACTTGAAATCAAATCCAAGCCCGCCTTCGGAGGTCGGAGCCGTCACTCCGGCAAAAGTCGTGCTTTCTTCGGCTATCATAATAGCCCCCTTGTAGTCTGAATGCACGACATCGTTTGTATGGCGCAAAAAATCTATCGCCTCCAAATTTTCGCTGCCGCCGTAGCGGTTTGGTATCCAATCCTTGCGCGAAAAATTCAAATAAAGCATCGACGCCACTGCGTCTACGCGCAGCCCGTCGATATGAAATCTGTCCAGCCACGCCAATGCGCTTCCCAATAGAAAATTGGAGACCTCTTTGCGCCCGTAGTTAAAGCAAAGCGTACCCCAGTCTGGATTTGCGCCGAGACGCGGGTCTTGATGCTCATAGAGGCATGAACCGTCGAAGCCTGCAAGAGCAAAATCATCCCTGGGGAAATGCGCAGGCACCCAATCCATAATAACGCCGATTCCGTTTTGATGAAGGATATCTACCATTTCCATAAACTGTTGAGGAGTACCGTAGCGGTTCGTAGGCGCATAAAAACCGGTCACTTGATACCCCCAAGACCCTGGGAAAGGATATTCGCTCAGCGGCATAAATTCTACATGCGTAAAATGCATGCGTTTGCAATATTCCGCCAGTTCTGCACCAATTTCAACATAGGTTAACGGCCTATTTCCCTCTTGTGGCACTGTTTTCCAAGAACCTAAATGAACCTCGTAAACCGATATTGCCGCTTCGCTCCAGGCGGTATTTTGCCTATTTTTTATCCACAGGGAATCACCCCATTCGTACCCTGACAAATCCCATATTATAGAACTGTTGTTTGGCGGAGGTTCAAAACGCACAGCATATGGGTCGGACTTTAAAAATGGAGTGGGATTTTGGGCTCCGAGAATCTCGTATTTATATTTGTCTCCCGGACGGGCGTTCGGAACAAAAATTTCCCATAATCCGGAATCGCCCAGCGAACGCATTTGATTGTACCGTCCGTCCCAGTTGTTAAAATCTCCGACAACGCTTACGCGGCGAGCCGTAGGCGCCCACACTGCAAAGCTCACGCCCTTAACCCCGTCAATTTCCCTGATTTGGGATCCCAACTTATTATAGATTTTACGCTCGTCTCCAAGCCCAAATAGATAAATGTCTTGCCTGCTCAATGTAGGCGCAAAAGCATATGCGTCCTCCTCGACCCGAATTTTCCCGTCATACTGCCCGACTTTAAATTTATGGCGGAAAACTTTTCGCGCACGCGGAATAAAAATTTCAAAAAACCCCGATTTATCCAAACATTTCATGCGGGATGAAGACCCGTCGCGCGCATCCACCAAAGAACAAGTTTTGGCGTTTGGCAAATAAGCTCTTGCGACAATGCCTCCCTTGCATTTGTGCATGCCAAGAAAATCGTGGGGAACTGCGCAATGGGCAGCTGTTATGCTTTGAAGCTCACTCTGGGAAATTATAGCATTAGATTTCATATTCTGGTTGCCTACGTAAAGCCAAGGGCGGAGATATTATTTCAGAAGCTACAACCGCATCCCGAAGGCGCAACGAACCGCCCTCTAAAAACGCCGCGCTTGCATTGTGCAATGGTTCTCTTTGCGGCTGCGTTTGACTGCTTTGCGCATTTAACTCCGCCAAGCGCGCGCAAAGGTTCTCCATGCGCTGTTTTATCTCCTCAATTCTGGCAGTATCGTCCAATCCCGCCTCTTCCGCTTCCGAAATTGCGTTCTCTGAATCTGCATATTCAAAATCAGGCTCGAAGTTGCGCCACGAAGATTCGCCAGTATTTTCAATCGGAGATTCTTTTTCGCAACATTCCCCGCCAAAGACTCTCCTTTGAGGCAAGCCTTCTTCCGATCCGGAGTCCCAAGAGCCTGATGGATAATTGCGTCCGTTTTCAGGCTTTCTGGAATCGTTTTCCCATGAATCGGTAAAATCCCCTATTTCACGGAAAACATCCCCGGTCTCATCCACGGGTTCGATTTCCCCTATGACTTTGCGGGAATCTTCTGCAGCATGCCCCGGAGAAATTCCGCGTTTCATCTCCTCAACCATCCTTCGGGCGGCTTCGACGTCTTCAGAGCCGCTGGAATCCTGGGTGAATTCTCGGCTGCCGGGCTCGGAACTTCCTCCGCCCGGTTTCGACTTCGCCAGAAATATGGCCGCATAGACTACGGCGCACACCCCGATGAAAACTATGTCGATAAACGAATCGAACATTACTATTTATCTTTTGGCTTTTCCCCCGAAATGCTTTCGCGCATAGAAGTGTCAGCTTGAATATTTTTAAGGCGGTAATAGTCCATAAATCCCATCTTTCCGCTGCGCAAAGATTCCGCAAGAGCAAGCGGAACTTGCGCCTCGGCCTCAACCACTTTAGCCTTCATATCCTCTACTTTAGCCTTCATCTCCTGCTCCAAAGCGACCGCGGCAGCGCGCCTAATTTCGGCCTGCGCCTGCGCCATATTCTTGTTTGCCATCGCTTGGGCCTCTTGGAGTTTTGCTCCTACATTCTCGCCTACATCCACGTCTGCTATATCTATTGAAAGGATCTCGTATGCGGTTCCTGAGTCCAATCCGCGCTCCAATACAACTTTCGAAATTCTATCGGGATGTTCCAAAACGAATTTATACGAGTCCGCCGAACCGATTGTCGTGACAATACCCTCGCCTACGCGGGCAATAATCGTCTCTTCCTGGGCTCCTCCGACAAACCTCTCGAGATTCGTCCTAACCGTAACCCGGGCGCGAACCTTTACCTGAATGCCGTCTTTTGCAACGCCGTCTATGGATTTCCTGCCGCTGCTTGGATTCGGACAATCTATTACTTTGGGATTGATGGATGTCCTTACGGCCTCTCCGACTGTCTTTCCCGTCCCTTTTGTCGCCAAGTCTATCGCGCAAGCCTGCTTCCACGACAAATCCATGCCCGCCTTATCCGAGGCTATTAGAGCCTGTATCGTTGGGATCAAATGCCCTTCCGCCAGGTAGTGTTCTTCAAGCTGGTTTATCGTTAAATCTAAACCTGCTTTTACCGCCATGATTCTTGAGTCTACTATCATGCCGTACGGTACGCCTCTGAGGCGCATTGCTATGAGCGTAAGCATGCTCACCGGGGCTCCAGCTAAAAGCGCCTTTAGCCATGTGTTGATAAACGATATTATGACGACGAACGCAACTAGCGCTACTACTCCAAGAATTACGGTAATTATTGTTCCTATTGGCATATGTGTTTTCCTGTTTTTATTTTTAAATTTTTTTTACTTTTATGCCGAAGACGTCGGCGCCAACCACTATAACTTCAGTTCCCTGCTCGATGTGGAGATCCACGGAATTAGCATCGTAAAATTTTTCCCCAATTTGAACTTTACCCGACGGAACAAGCACAGTGGCTGCAACGCCCTTGCACCCTACGAGCCTTGAAAAATCAGCCGACGGAGCTTTACCGTCCTGCTTTGAATTGAGATAAAATTTTTTCCCGAACGGAGTTTTGGGAATAACATAAAGCCAAACCAAAAAAGCCGCAATACACAGAGCAATTGAAACAGCTCCAACAATCGACGCAGCCCATATTCCATACTCAGCAAGAGCCATCCATACCGCCCATGCGCAGCATAAAATGCCTGCAATAGCCCATACCCCGCCGACTAGTACGGTTTCCAAAAACACTAGAGCCGCTCCCAACAGAACCAATAAAATAATTGCACTCATTTGCTGGAAACTATAGCATTTATACAAAATAATGAAATATTTTTTTTTATTTTATTCCCGTTTTTCAGCCTATAAAAAAGAAAATTTCTTGAAAAAAAGCAGTGGCGAGAAAATATGCAAACAATATGAAATTTTCGCGGATTTATAACGTTAGAAGTTCCGAAATAACGCCTGAATATAAGCTGAAAGAATTTTATATAGGCATGTATTTCCAAGAATGTTTTGCGGAATATATGGCTTCAAAAGGTCTTGCAGCCTATGACCTTGCAAAAAGCGGACAAACATGGCTGACTTCCGATGTTCAAATAGACTACCTCCAAGAAATGCCGTTTTGGCGCGAACCCGTCGAAATGCAAGTGTGGGTTCGACAAATATCCGCCATAAGAATTTACGTAGATTTTGAAGCTATACATAAATCCTCCGTTATTGCGCGCGGCTCAAGCATTCAGTTAATCGCCGAGAAGTCCACACACCATCCCATAAAGAACGCAACAATCGCATCCATTTCTTCCTTATCCTTAATTCATGAATCCGCCCTGCCCGGCGTTGAATTCAAAAAGATAGATCCATTCGGCGGAGAATATTCAAAAACATCGCAAGTTGTGCGTTATGACGACTTGGACTTTAACATGCATTTAAACAATGTAAAATATGTTCCGCGCGCTTTGGAGTCAATTCCCCAAGAATTTCGCAACAGCCACACACTGAAAGAATACCGCATAAAATTCATGCGCGAGACATTTTTTAACAATACTGTATCATCAGAAGCTTTCCGCGACGGCAATAGAATTTTCCACCGGCTTGCGAGAGTAGAGGACGGAGTTGAGCTGTGCCGGATGGAAAGCTTATGGGAATAACATTGCCAACATTGGGAGCCTTGTTGGCTATCTTGGAATCCGCCTTCGCCGCAGAATTGTTGGTTAAGGCAGCATAACGCTTTGCAATGCCCGCCGGAACCACGTCAGGGTTGCCATCTGGGCGAATGTTTCCCGCGCCCAATTCGCGACTTGCTCGGCGAACAAAATAAAAAACAATTAATGCATTATTCGTCAGAAGAAAAATACTGTCAGTTTCCACTCTTTGCGAGGCACACTATTTTGCATACACAATAACACGCACTTTGCGGGCGATTTTATAATTCGCCTTTGCCGCGTGTTTTCCGTGCAAGCGGGCCCCGCGCCTTGCAAGACGCCCGCAAGCCACAGCAAAAAACCTGCTATTCATGCAAATATTCTACGCAATCCGCGTTTGAGGAACATTTAAATATTTTCCATATCCATATCTGCAAATGCGTTATCCCCGCCTCCGCGCCTTGCAAGACGCAAGAAAGCTCGGACGAAACCAGAACTTTTCGGAATATTTGAGAAAGAAAAAATAAAAATCTCTAAAAGCGCCTTGACAAACAGCCCAATAAAGTTTTCTATATTTGACTTTCAAAAATGGTGGCAGTAGCTCAGTTGGTTAGAGCACTGGATTGTGGTTCCGGGGGTCGCGCGTTCGAGCCGCGTTTGCCACCCCAATTTAACAAAGGCGCGGAGAAGCTAAAAAGCAACTTCTCCGCGTTTTTTTTGCGCCCGTATCATACCCGCAGACTCCTTGTTCAGATATAAAAAAGTTAAAAAATCAGAAGATTTTTCATATACATACGCCCATTCCCCCAAAATTTCAAAGATTCTTCCAGCAAGCTCCCAAACAGGCCTTATATACAAAACCCATATGCGCAAGAACCAGTCATACAGCGCAACTTAATAGTTCTGCCCTTTGAAGCCAAATTTTTCGATTCTCAATTTCTGCAAAATACGGAGAGTCTATTCAGATTCCAAAGATTATTTTTTTCGTTTTTGAAACCGCCTTGCCCATAATGCTACTAACTTTATCCGAAGATAATATGCAAGACGATAAGATTATCACGGCAAAAATTAATATTATAGGAGAATATCCTATTGTTTTCACAAATAACTTGTTTGCCAAAAGATTAACGTACAAATGAAAAATATATATGTTAAGCGATGCCAATCCTATTTTCGACAACAACGGCAATTTTCTCCCAGGGAAAAGTGCCAGCGCCGCAAAAAGACAAAACATTGCGCATATTATATACGAGATTTCATGTATATAAAAATCCTTTTGAGATTCGTAAATTAATATATTGGATCCATATAATGCAAATATTACAAGTAGCACAGGAATGCAGAGATATTTATATTTGAATTTTCTTATCCGCAAAATATCCTCCCATGAAATGAGTGTCCCAATAATGTAATATGGATAAAATTTAAATATCATTGGAATATAAATCCATTTTACATCCCACGGAACATATGTGTGAACGAGCGAAAAAGCCAACGCGCAAAATAATATTGCAAAAATTATCGGATACCTCGACGCTTTAAATATAGGCGTTATTAAATACCAGACAATTAGGGCTATAAAATACCATAAAATCCCCGCATTCGGACCGATAATCAAAAATGGCAGGCAAAATTCGTTTTGTCCGTACATTAAATAGGCGGAAAATGGAGCATAGAGCAGATTTGAAAACACGTAAAGCGAACATAGCGTGCTCAAATATTTAATATTTACGCTATTGTTATCGCTCTTCGCTGCAAATCCGGACGCAAACGCAAAAATCGGCATTCCCAAAGGATACAACATACCCACGTACGGCCTAGCTAAAGAGTGGACTGCAAAGACAAATAATATCGCCAATCCCTTTAGGTTGTTTAGTAGGAAAAGGTTATCTTTTGAATAAAGTTGGGTCGTCTGCATTAATCAATATCTATGCGTATTTTTCCAAAAGCAATGCGCCCCAAGTCAAGCCCCCCCAAAAGCGGACATTAACAAATGTCCTGCTTCTCCGCGGCCGCTAGACAAGCATTCATCCAATGCAATCAGAGTGGAAGCTCCGGCGGTATTGCCGTATTTGTCCAAATTTACAAAAAATTTGTCCATTGGCTCTTCTAGCTTAGCGGCAATCGCTTTTATTATATTTATATTGGCCTGGTGCAAAATAAACTTTGATACTGAGCTTTTATCTAGTTTATTCTTTTGCAGGCATTCGACTATGACTTCGGCGCCGCGGCTCGTTGCGAACTCATACACAGCCCGGCCGTTCATACTAAAAAATGTCTGTTTTATGTCGGAAACAGACTTAAACGGAGTTTCCGAACCTCCGGCTTTCACCGTTATAGTCTCAAAACCCCCGCCATCAGTATGAAAAACTCCCTCCTTTATTTGGAGTATCGTATCGGCCTTATCGGCGGATACCAGCGCACATCCGGCGCCGTCTCCGAAGTATGGGGCAGTAGAAAAATTCTGCATGTCCAAAATCTTAGAATAAGAATCAGCCGCTATCGCCAAAACATATTCTGCCGATCTAGATAGAACTAAAGCCTTTGCCAATTCCAAAACGCATATGCTCCCAGTGCAAACTGAATTAATATCCAAACAAAATGCGTTCTTAGCGCCTATTTGCTCCGCTACGCGCGCAGCAGTGGCAGGTATCAACCTATCGGGAGTTGATGTCGCAAGCAGCACGGCGCCTATTTTGCCAACATCAAAATTTTTTAGGCATTTCTTTGCGGCCTCAATCGCCAAATATGAAGTAGGTTTATCTGGCTCGCTCCAATGGCGGCTTTTTATGCCGGTTTTTGCTTCGATAAGCGGAACTACGTTGGGCGGAAACTGGGTAAGCTCCGAATTCTCAGTGCATTTATATGGAACATATGATCCGGTCGACAATATAAAAGCGCTCATTTCTTTAGAGGTAAGCAAACAACGGTAAAAATGGATGCAATAGCCTTACAGTGACTCGAGAACGTCCGCAAAATCCGATACCGACATATCGAGAACGGGAACAGCGTCATTAGCCTTATCGCCAATAAGTTTCCGCAAATTCATCTGGAAATCTATTATCGACATTGAATCTACGGCTTCTATATCTGAAAAACGGGTATTAGGAGTTATTTCAACATCGCCGACCCCTTCTATTCCGCGCAAGGCCTTTATTATATTTTCCACATATTCTTGCTTTGACATAATTTATTATAATAATTTGGATTTTTAAATTATATAACGACTTAAAATTCTTAAATTTGTTTTAAAAACTTGATAGGCGGAACAAAATTTGAAATATTAATCCGCTATGAAAATATGCTTTTTATATAGGACCCAAGGCGTTTCCTTTAGCATCGAAAAGGTTTTTAAACAGATACGGTCCGCCTTGGATAAGAATATAGAACAATCAGATTTTTATTGCCCGTTCAACTCATACAAAAATCCGCTTACCTACATTAGAAATTTTGCAGCGCTTAGACGCAAATCTGCGGATATTTTCCATATTACCGGCGCAGTACACTATTTGGCCCTATTTTTGCCGGCGCGCAAAACTATAATAACTGTCCACGATTTAGGACATGCTTTTAAAACAAAAGGAATTGTTGGTTTTTTTCTGCGTCAATTATTCGCAATATTGCCGCTAAAAAAGGCCAAATATATTGTGGCAATCAGCAATTTTTCAAAAAATAAAATTGTAGAAAATGTCGGAATTTCCCCCGATAAAATTAAAGTAATATACGACCCCGCCCCGATAAACTTAAAATTTAAGCCTAAAAGCTTCAACTTTGAAAATCCTAGAATACTCTGTTTTTGCTATCTTGAAAACAAGAATTTAGATCGCCATATACAGGCGCTTAAAGGCATAAAATGCCATCTGCGCATAATTGGCAAATTGTCTCAAAAAAATATAGACCTTTTGAAAGAATGCGGAACAGACTACTCTAACGACTACAATATATCGGAAGAACAAATATTAAAGGAATATGAAGACTGCGACATGCTACTGTTTGCGTCCACCTACGAAGGTTTCGGAGTTCCGATTCTAGAGGCGCAAATTACAGGGCGTCCCGTCGTGACAAGCAATATATCGCCCATGGACGAAGTGACTGGAAGAATCCTAGGCAAGGATTCGGCAATATCAGTAAATCCTTTTGACATAAAAGACATAAGAAACGGAATTTTAAAACTTTTGGACAATCCGCGCCTTGCCGAAGAAATCGTGCAAAAAGGGCTTGAAAACACACAGAGATTTTCGGTAGTAGCAATTGCCAAACAATACCAAGACCTTTATGAAAGAATACTAAAAGAAAAATGACTCAGGGCAAAAAAAACGTAATAGTTTTTGATACAGCAGCGGAAAGTTCAGGAGCGCTCTCGGTTTTGCAGGGATTTTACCAGGAAGCTCTTGAGGACAAGTCAATCAATTGGATATTTGTAGTCAGCACCCCAGATTTGGACGAATCAGACAACATTAAAGTTCTGAAATTTCCCCAAACAAAAAAATCGTGGTTCCACAGGCTTTATTTTGATTTATTCACTGCGCCGAAACTTGCAAAGATTTACAAAGCAGACTGTATATTATCGCTACAAAATGTCTGTATAAGGAACGGCTCTATCCCGCAATTGTTATTTATACACCAATCTATACCATTCTGCGATAAAAGATTTTCTTTATTAAAAACGCCAAAGCTCTGGATTTACCAAAATGTAATTTCCCGTCTAATTTTCTTCTCCGCCAAAAAAGCCGACAAAATTGCAGTCCAAACAGCTTGGATGAAAAACGCCCTGGTTTCAAAAACATCCTGCCTTCCGGAAAAAATCGCAATAATTCCTCCTGAAATAAAATTGGCCGGTAGTAAAAAATTCAAAAATTCCCCGCGCGCATTTAAGAGCTTCTTTTACCCGGCGATGCCCCTGCTTTACAAAAACCACGATGTAATTTTACAGGCTGCAAAAATACTCAAATCCGCAGGATACGCCGATTTCTCCCTCTATTTTACGATACCTCCGGATTCCGAAACAGCTAAGAAATTCAGCGCAGAAAAAATAAATATAAACGCCTTGGGAACGTTATCTGCTAGCGATATGTGTAAATTCTACTCAGAAACCGTGACAGTTTTTCCGTCCTATCTTGAGTCGTTTGGATATCCGCTTATGGAGGCTAGAATAGCGGGAACTCCTATCATAGCTTCAGATACATTTTTTTCGCACGAAATTTTAGACGGCTATGAAAACGCAAAATTTTTCAAGTTTGACAATCCACAAGAACTCGCAAGCCTAATGAAAGAATGCATCTGTGGGAAATTCCGCTACACTCGGACTCAAGACAATTTCTCAATGGACAACGCAGGATGGAGAAATGTAATAAATCTCATAAAAGAGCTGTAGAGTCGAATAAATGAAGTCCATCCCACTGTTTTCCTTGCAACAACAGTAGAAAAAAGCAATATGCAAACAATAGGACAATCATATGTTTAAAGATAAAACACTACTCATAACAGGCGGAACAGGATCGTTTGGAAACGCCGTCCTAAAAAGATTTCTAAACACCGACATAGGCGAAATCCGCATATTCTCCAGAGACGAGAAAAAGCAGGACGATATGCGCAAATATTACCACAACGATAAAATTAAATTTTACATAGGCGACATACGCGATGTATCCAGTATAAAAGCGGTTATACACGGTGTAGATTTTATTTTCCATGCCGCTGCGTTAAAACAAGTTCCATCTTGCGAGTTTTTCCCGATGGAAGCGGTGAAAACAAACATCATAGGAACAGACAACCTTTTAACAGCAGCCATTGAAGAAGGCGTAAAACGCGTAATTTGCCTATCTACGGACAAAGCGGCCTATCCAGTGAATGCAATGGGAACCTCTAAGGCAATGATGGAAAAAGTCTTTGTCGCAAAATCGAGGGTTGCTGGAAACACCATTATTTGCGGAACCAGATACGGAAATGTGATGTGCTCCAGAGGCTCAGTGATTCCTCTTTTCATTGACCAAATAAAAAATGGCCTGCCCCTGACGATAACGGAACCGTCTATGACCAGATATATAATGAGCCTCGACGAAGCCGTGGACTTGGTTCTCTTTGCTTTCAAGAACGGAAATCCGGGCGACATATTTGTCCAAAAATCGCCGTCATGCAAAATCGGAGATTTAGCGAAGGCCGTATTGAAGATTTTCAAAGCAAAAAACGAAATTAAGACCATCGGGGTCCGGCACGGCGAAAAACTATTTGAAACACTCCTAACCCGCGAAGAATTTGCACATGCAATCGACTTGGGCAACTTCTATAAAATTCCAGCCGATTCTAGGGATCTGAATTACGACAGATACTTTGAAAAAGGAGAATATTCTGTCATAGAAACAGACGAATACAATTCCAACAACACAAACATTCTAAATATTGAAGAGATAGAATCCACTCTTCTAAAACAGCAATACGTTCTCAGCGAATTAAAGGATTGGAAAACGTAAAAATCCGGCAAATATGCGAATACTGCAAATTTCAATATCATTTCCCAAAAACGGCGGTGGGCTGTATAAGGACTTGGCCCTAAAACTAAAATCCCGCGGACACGATGTGTCGATAGTTGTAATCGACGCAAATGCCGACTCCAAAGACGGATGCGTCCACGCCGAAGACGGGCTTGAAGTAGTGCGCGTAAAATCGGGGCCGGTTTTTAACGTAGGAAAATTCCAAAAGGGGATTTCATTTCTAAAATTCCCATTTGTTTTGAAATCCGCGATAAAGAAAAATTTTACAAACCGCAATTTCAATTTAATTCTTTTTATGGCTCCACCCGTCACCCTATATCCAGCCGTAAAGTGGGCGATGAAATATTTCAAGTGTCCGTCGTATCTCATGCAAAAGGATATCTTTCCGCAAAACGCGGTAGATTTGGGTTTTTTTGGGAAAAGAAGCCTAGCATATCTATATTTTCGAATGATGGAAAAAAACATGCTGAAAACTGCTACAAAAATCGGTTGCATGTCCCGCGGAAACATAAAATATCTGCTTAAACACAACAAATTCCTTTCTCCCGACAAAGTAGACCTATTTCCAAACACCAAAGACGCCCAACCCATTCCCTGCTCAAACAAGCCGGATTTTCTGAAAAAATACAATTTGCCTCCGAACTCGTGCGTATTCCTATTCTCAGGCAACATGGGAAAACCTCAAAATATACCGTTAATATGCGAGGCAATGAAATATTTTTCCGCCGACAAAAGCATCGCATTTGTCGCCATAGGCTCCGGGACCGAAAGCCGGAAGCTGAAATCCTTTATAGCCGAAAACAACCTTACAAATTCTGTATTTATAGAGGCCTTGCCGCGCAAAGAATACGAAAAGCTCGCAGCCAGCTGCGACGTTGGAATAGTTTCTTTAGACCCGCGCTTCACCATACCGAACTATCCGTCAAAAACCCTTTCGTACATGGAGTCCTCCCAACCTATTGTGGCTGCCACAGACCTTGCTACGGATTACAAAGACTTAATCCAATGCGAAGCTAACTGCGGCTTGTGGAGCGACGCAAATTACCCCCAAAAGTTTTTTGAAAACATAAAGAAACTTTCATGCGACGAAAATCTGCGTAAAACTCTAGGAGCTAACGGAAGGCGGTATATGATAGAACATTTTAATTTGGATAAATCAGTAGAAATAATAGAGAAAAATTTCCAACACTAAAAACATGCGCATTTTGATTACAGGAGCCAAGGGATTCATAGGCAAAAATATAGCGTTAAGATTGCGCTGCGAGGGATACACCGACATAATGGAAGTCGATATCGACACTCCGCCGGAGGTTCTTGAATCCGCGGTTAAAACATGCGAATTCGTATTTCATTTTGCGGGAGTAAACCGACCTCCTGACGCCTCGGAATATATGCCGGGAAATTTTGGATTCACCACAAAATTATTGGGAATGCTTAAGGCGGCTTCAAACAAGTGTCCAGTTTTGGTTACATCATCAATTCAGGCGTCCCTCGAAAATCCATACGGTAAAAGCAAAAAAGCGGCAGAAGACTACATGTTTTCCTACGCGGAAGAAACAGGAGCTAAAGCAATGGTCTACCGGTTGCCAAACGCGTTCGGCAAATGGTGCAGGCCAAACTACAACAGCGTGATCGCAACATTCTGCAATAATATCGCAAACGGACTGCCTATAAAAGTTAACGACCCAAATATCGAAATGCACCTTGCCTACATTGACGATATCGCCGACGAATTTCTTCGTGCGCTAAAAGGAAATCCCACACGCGGAGACGGCGCCGAAATATCGGAGAAATTTATGATGGTTCCGGTAACACACCGCGCAAAACTGGGAGAAATAGCCGACGAGATATTTGAATTTAAAAAATCGCGTAAGAATCTAGAGATCCCAAATATGCCAACGGGAAGTTTGTCCAGCAAGCTATACAGCACATATCTGAGCTATATCCCGGCAGACGGGTTTTCATATCCGCTAAATACAAACCCGGACGAACGCGGCTCTTTCACAGAATTCTTGAGGACGCCGGACAGAGGGCAGGTTTCCGTAAATATAATAAAGCCAGGAGTTACAAAAGGCAACCACTGGCATCACTCAAAGAACGAAAAGTTTTTGGTTGTAAAAGGAACAGCCTCAATCAAATTCAGGAAAATCGGAGACGATAAGATTATCGAATACGCTGCAAGTGGAAATAAGCTTGAAGTTGTAGATATTCCGCCGGGATATACCCACAATATAACAAACGTTGGAAATGACGATTTGATTACGGTTATGTGGGCCAGCGAAGCGTTTAATCCGAACAAACAGGATACATATTTTGAGAAAGTCGATGAATAAGCTGAAAGTAATGACAATAGTGGGTACCCGCCCGGAAATTATACGTTTAAGCGCCTGCATAAAAGCTTGCGACAAATATTTTGACCATGTGCTTGTACATACCGGGCAAAACTGGGACTATACGCTGAACAAAGTTTTCTTTGAGGACTTGGAACTGCGAGATCCAGACCACTATTTGGACGGCGTAGGCAAAAATCTGGGGGAAACAATGGGCAATATAATAGCGAAGTCATACGACGTAATGCTCAAAGAATCTCCAGACGCCTTGCTGATATTGGGCGACACAAATTCCGCATTGTCGGCAATATCAGCAAAGAGGCTGAAAATACCGATTTTCCACATGGAAGCCGGCAACAGGTGTTTCGATCAGAATGTGCCAGAAGAAATAAACCGCAAAATAGTCGACCATATATCCGACATAAACCTGCCATATACGGAACATTCGCGCCGTTATTTGATAAGCGAGGGAATCCGCAAGGAACACATTTTTGTGACCGGTTCTCCAATGCGCGAGGTCCTGTCGCAATACGAGAAGAAAATAGACTCAAGCAATATTCTAGAAGAATTAAACCTGGAAAAAGGCAAATATATAATGCTTTCGGCGCACCGCGAAGAAAACATAGACAACGAAGACAACTTTATGTCTTTGATGGGCGCCGTAAACAACATAGCCGAACATCATCAAATGCCCGTAATATATTCGACACACCCACGCAGCAAGAAGTTTATCGATGCGCGGGGCTTCAATTTTCATCCGTTGGTAAAAAGCATGAAACCGTTCGGTTTTTTAGACTACAATAAGCTTCAAAAGAATAGCTTTTGTGTGCTAAGTGACAGCGGAACGCTCTCTGAGGAGTCCGCAATGCTTGGTTTTACTGGCATACTCCTTAGAACTTCCACCGAGCGCCCCGAAGTTTTAGACAAAGGCTCCATCGTAGTAGGGGGAATAACCGGCAAGGATATAGAGCAAGCAATAGAGTTGGCGGCGGCAATGCGCAATAATAACCAAAAACAACTTTTGCCTCCGGATTATATCGACGACAACGTGTCTGTAAAAGTCGTAAAAATCATACAAAGCTATACAAAATTGATTAACAAGTTTGTATGGCATAAGTAGCGATTGCCTACCGTTTACTTCATACATCCGACAGGCACGCTGCGCGCAAAGCGCTTGCCTTCTTATTACCGGAATTGATAAATCCGGCATAGTTGAACGATATCGTCAGCAAACCGCAAAATGCGGCGAACAAGAACATATTGTAAAATATTATATCGCTGGAAGAATATATCAATATCAATAGGATTCCCGCGCACTGTATAGAAAGAAACGAACTTCTCCAAAATTTTGCGCGCACCATTCTCTTTATAAAATATACAGACATCGCGATAAATACCAACAACCAAGCTAATCCGAATTCAAAAACAGCCTCAAGAATATCGCAATGAACATGGACAGGCACTGTTATTGCAGCACTCGGCTTCAAAGACGAAGAATACACCTTTGAGTGAAAATAGCTGTCCCCGGCTCCTCTCAACCGCATTATTTTTCCAAAAGAAGTCGCACCTGATCCCAATATAATCCTTTGAATCGAGACATTCTTTGGACTGGAATTTTTCCAGTCCCCTCCTGTTAAGATAAATTCTGTAGCAATATCCTTAAATTTTCCCCTATCTCCGGCTAAATCTCTTACTTTCTTGTCAAAATCAGCCCCACCGCTGATAAAATTGTCCAAGCGTTCAAAAGAGGCCATCACACTGCTATGCCCCAGGTAAAATAGCAAAAGAGATAATGCCAGAACAGGAATTGAAACCATTGCAAGCGCGGAGATTTTTAAATTTAAAGACTGAAAGCGAATTGCTGCCACAAATACCGATACAATCAATATAAGCACACAAAATATGATTGAGCCGACGCTCCTAGATATAAATATAGACGCCACATTAATTGCGATTCCAATACCGTAAACTGTAAGTTTGGCAATGGAATGTCCAAATCGCATTGAGGACAAGCAAAGGGATATGCCGCAAATCAACCCCATCAGTAGAAAAGCCCCGCACTGGTTTTTATATACGAAACTTCCATAATGCTGCCCAGCCGACTGATCCATAATACCCCATATATACACTGAATCCCTAAAAAATATGGAATCGCATATTGCGCATGCGCCAAGAATGGTGGAAACAGCAAAAAATACCTTTGCGTAATATATGCAGTCGTCTCGGGAAGATATTTCAATATGCAGGGCGCACGAAAATACCAATGCAAGCAACACCGCAATAATAGAGGCATAATAAGAATCTACAGAAGAATCCGCAGAAAATACCGATGTTGGAAGAAATTCAAAACAATCCAAGATTCTCGGCGCACTATATCCGTCCATATGGATAAATTCCAACCATGGATTTAATATCTGAACAACTATATATACCGCAAGCGCAAGTCCTATCCAAAAAGGCGCAAATCTTGAAAGTTTTAATAAGTTGCACCTAAATCCTCCGTTTGCAGCCAACACAAAAATAAATGCCAAACAAAACACGCAAAAAACCGGGATATAAGACATCTCCCGCGTACCGCCGAAGAACATCCCCAGCAAGAAAATCCCAAAAGAAAGTATAAGGCGCGCCAACATCAACCCAATGTCTCATCAACTCTTTTTCTGCAAAAGAATGCTATGTAAATCACATAAGCAAACAATATCGCCAATGGAATTAATACTCCCGTGATAACATTTCCGCTGCCAAAAAATATCGGCGAAAGAAATTGTACCATAGATAAGTTAAACATCATCAAGCAAACATAAAACGTTATATAAGTTCTAAATAATAACGACGAAAATATCCATTTGGATCTAGGCAACCCATAATCGATAAACAATGTCACAAGGCTCATAATGACCACCGCTACCGGGACATATTGCAGGCCGAAACAATAGACTGAAACTAACGTAGAACACCCGGAACTGTGCATGGAGTTTAAGGGAGTTTTGTCTATGCCATATGTGTGCAAATCGCTGGGATTATTGCCATACGACTCCAACTCTTGAGACAAATCTACTGTGTCTGAATAGGCATGAAATTTTTGGAATAGAGTACCGTCGCGAAAGACTCTGTGCAAATAGTCAAGAGCACCGTAGTCTGCGGTCATTTCATTCCAAGTTTTGTATCTGATTGTATGCAATGACTCGCGAAACGATGATATATAGCTACCGCTTAAAAATGCCAAGAAAAGTAAAATTCCGCCCATTATCGCAACCCCAAACGTCATTCTTCTTGAAAGTACAATGTACAATCCTATCATTACCATAGGAGCAATAACGGCCGCCTTTGACAGCGATACATAAGCTGTCAAAGCAGAAAGGCATAGTATCGGTATTAACGCCAAGAATATATTGCGCTTAAATTTCAATACTCCGTCCAAGAGGAAAAGCACATAAAAAGAGGGAAAATAATAAGCAAAAAAATTAATAACCCCAGACATTTTATATGGGAGGAGATTTCCCTCCATGCTCAATGTTCCGGTGCCAAAATATTTTGCGGCAACTAGGGCGCAAAACCATAAGGTTGCCCCCATAACTGCCAGAATCCAAAACATCATTTCAGAAATTGAAGGATAGTAATCTGTATTGCTGTATTTATCGTTTTTATAAAAATACGAAGCAAAAAAATGTATTGTTAATACCATTACCCCGATTAGAATGGAAAAATTTATGTCCTTGGGAGTAATGACAAGCTGCGCATTAGGATATATAGAATCGGAGTATATATTAAACAAGAGCACAGGCATAACTATCATGCTAATATCCCAAGATATCCATAGTATAGGCCTGGCGGCGTTTAGCGAAAAGTCTTTAAACCTATTTAAATATATAATGCGCAAAACGAAAATAACGCCGGAGAGCAAAAGAGCGAGAAAATCAATTTTAGAAAAATTTATAATTACGCCGGCCGCATGCGCCACTGCAAAAACGGTTAGCACGAAAATTCCGGCGTTTCTGACTAGGAAGCTGGGCTGTAGTACACTATTCATTATTTGACGTATTTATGTTCTTTATGAGAGTGAAGAGGAAAGAAAGTTTCGTCAAGAAAAAGCAACATTCGAATTTAGCGCCCACTCCCATGAACGCACTCTTTTAATTTTAATATATGCCCGCGCTCGAAGACGAATAGAAACGCAAAAAGCATCGGAAGTAATAGCATTAGAGCCATTAGCAACGACACATATATGTTGATTTCTAAATAACCTATTAAATAATACTTGAGCGCACACGCAAATGACGAAAAAATTAAAACAGCAAACAAGGATTTTCCCATAATCAAAAAAAACCTTCCCACCGTGCCCGGCGCCAAATAAATGCCGACGTACATCCCCAAAACAACGGACGCAATCCATGCCGCAGCGCAATACCCAACTACTATCTGCGTTGTTCCCCAATATGCCCCTATTAAGCATAGAACGGTTGTAAGAACTGAAATAAAAAGCGAAAAATGCATAAGTTTGTTTTCAGCGTAAAATGATATAAATACCATTCTAGTTAATACTATCTGCGTAAACGCTATAGCTGAAAAAGACAATATTGAAAGCGACAATGCAGACTCTCCCCATTGCCTCCCCCAAATAATCGATGTAAACTCTTCCGACCATGCTCCCACTATTGCCATCAATATTCCGCCGACGAGAAACATAACTTCAAGGGCCGAGTAATAAACTTTAGAAATGGCCTCTTTGTCATTTTTTATCTTTCCCAAGACAGGATACAATACTTGCACTACAATTGAAGGGAAAAGGCGCTCATATACATTCAAGAGAGTGTATGAACGCGTGTAATAACCAAGCGACGCCGTTCCATCGCATCTGCCTATAAGGAATTTCTCGACGCTTTGGGACACATAGTACATCAAATTGTAAAATGTTATGTATGTCCCAAACTTAAAAAACGAACGCATAAACGATAAATCGAATATCGGCAGCCATAATCTGGAAAAGAACGAAAAAGCAATTACGTCAATGAGAGACTTCACTATGAACATGAATATAAGGCTCCAATATCCGGCTCCCAAATACGCCATTATTATGGCAATTACCCCCGAAAAAAGCGCGGACAAAGTTATTACCAAGGAAACGAGCCCAAATTTAAATTCCTTTTCCAAAATCGCGCTTGTTATTTTCGACGCCGACAAAAATATGAAAGTTATTGACGTCACCGACGACGCAACCCCTATTCTATCGTCTTTAAATACAATGCTAGCCAACGGCGCCAGCATAAACATAAGCATGCACAAAAAGGCGCCAAGCGCTATGGAAGTCCCGTATATTTTTTTAAAATTTGCGACGTTTGAATCCAAACGCTGAATTACGATATTTTTAAAACCGGCGTCATTGAATGCGTTTAAGAAATTGTAAACTATCATTACCACACCCACGACCCCGAAGTCAGACGGAGTAAGAATCCGGCTTAAGATCATCATCGTCACTAGCTGTATTGCAAAGAACGAGGATTCTCCCGCAAACCTAAAAACAAATGATTTAATAAATGTCTTTAACATGGCTTTCTGGCCTTCGTAAAAATCCTTAGCAAAGTTCTCAGCCTTTTCTAAAAAAACGGCCTAACCTGCGAGAGGCAAAACCCTCGGCCCTTGATAGAAAGAAAAAAATCTTAAAAAGCAAGCTGCTGACAAAACTGCTCCTTTCAAAACTCTTTATAGAGGAGATTATTACATAACCGCTTATCAAAGAACTCATTTTATAGTATAATTTTGGATTGCTAAAAAACGTTTAATTTAATTAAATATTATATTCGGATAGAGAAGACACAAAATGTAAAATTTACAAAAATAAACTTGTTCTCATTATTACATCCTCAGAACTTTTTTTACGATTTCTACCCCTGTTTCACCGAGAATATCACGAACAATACTTTTGGCCTTCATGATACCGACTTCTGCCAATGTGTTCATATATTTTTGTGCATCGTTTTCATCCCGATCATTTGTAAAAGTTTCAAAGAAAATTGGTTTCTCTTTTTTTATTGAACTTGTAAATTTGTCGATATACGACAAAAATTCGTTTTTATTCGATGCCGAAATATATTCAAACCCCAAATCTTCAGCAAAATGTCTAACAAGTTTTCGGGATTTATTCCCATAATGTTTCCCCGCTGAAATAAATTTATCTGTGTCATCTCCCCATTGAAAACCTGGATTTGTATAAATTTTAAACTCCGTGCCATTACCATTATTTATAAGTAAAATACGCGTATTTTTTGGGAAATGCCTATTGCCAAGTGCATTCATATCATAAAAAAACGCCAAATCACCTATAACTAAAATGTGTAGCTTTTCTGGTTGAGCTAAAGCCCCCCCAAGAAAAGAGGACAAAGATCCGTCGATTCCAAACCCTCCAGTATTACAAAATACTGATACACATTGTGTAGATTCAAAGAGGGACCACGAACGAATAGTATTTAATATGCTGAGATGCAATATAGATCCCTTTGGCAGTTTTGTGGAAAGCTGTTTTGCCATCCAAGGGTTCGAGAACGGAATCATATCGTCATCGATACGCGAACGAACTTCAGAAATTACTTTTTTACATTCATTAAGAAAATTATTTTTACAAACATTACTTTCCAAATCTATATAGTGTTTGAAAAACTCAATTTCAGGCATTTCAAATACCTTTGTAAGTTTTTTAAATGTATCTCTTATTTCTCCGTCCTCATTCACCCTCCATACTTGTTTGGCTCTTTGCCCAGCACACATAAAAGCGTAATCTGCAGAAACATTGCCGATGTGAATAACCAAATCGGTATTAAAAACGGATTTGTCTCTGCATGATTGTGTTCCTACAATAGCACCTTGCACGCGGTATTTGCCGCTATAATTACTTGTATGATCGCAAAAGACGACAGCATCATACTGACTACAAAACCTATCTACGACATTTGTGAGTTCTTTATTCCATGGAACATGAGCGCCAGAATAAACTCCTATTCTACCTTTAGGCAGCTCAGGGAATTCTCCATATAGCATTATTCTAGATATTATACGCACCGGAGGAAGTTCTTTTACAGAAAAATTACGCTTATAATCTGTAGCTAAATTTATATGAACTGGACCGCATCCTCGATGCCGTAATTCAAGAACTGCTTTATTTATTTTGACAATAGCATTCCATTCGTCCTGTTTATTGTATATGCTCGGGATATCCACGCTTAACTTTACCAAATCTTTAGGACAAACACTGCGGTCTAATACTTGAGGAATATATTGTCCGATACGCGAAGAATGTTGAGCAGAAGTTATCGCTAAAACTGGCAATTGTCGATAGTATGCCTCGGTTAATCCGGGAAAATAATTCCGTGATGCCGTTGCTCCAGTACACGACAAAACTATTGGCTCCCCAGATTCAGCCGCTAATCCACAAGCAATATATGCAGCAGAACGCTCATCTACAGAAGAATACATTTCAAACCATGGATCATTCATCATGCTTGCAACAAGCGTAATATTTGTCGTTCCAGGAGAAGTAACGACCTTTTTTATACCGTTTGCCTTTAGAACTGATAGCACAATTTGATGAGAACGTTCGATTGTATATTGCTTTCCCATATATTATTTATTAGCCAGATAAGTGGTTTTTATATTAAATATTTGCCATATTACTACAGGATAGGACATTACATGCAATACAATAGTTCGTAAACAAAAGTTTTTCATTAAAAAAGATTTCAAAAAATGCTGTAAAATATAATACCTAATAGTAAAAATAGTAAATTTTTATTTTTGTTAGAGTGCTATTATAGTCAAGACTTTTATAATGAACTTGAGCGTCTTGAAAAATCCTCAACTACATTATATTTTTGACAATATTCCCTTCAGTCACAACTTTGCTCTAACTAGATATTCATTATATAAGCCTATTAGTAAAATATTTTTATATTTAATTTTTCCTGTTTTAGTTTTGTTAAATGCCGCTTATCCATTCATTCATCTACCCGCAAATAATTTTGTCCAAATATTCTCCAGCCTTATACGCCCTTTCCACATACGGAACGATTTTTTCCGAAAGGACGCTTCTCAGGTGCTCCGAATTCGCAATGGCTTTAGAAACGGCAGCCTCCAACTTAGACATGTCTTTTGCAATACATTCGGCGTCTACACAATAGTCGAGAGAACCGAACAAATCTAGGTTTATCCCCTTTGACTTAGAGCTGTACGATATTGAAACAGTTGGAACGCACGTTGAGAACGCCGCAATTGTCGCATGTGTTCTGGCACCTATAAAAAGCTTCATTTTAGATATGAGCCACTTAATTTGTTGAGCTCCCAAATTATCCCCCACCAAAACGACCCTTTCCTTTGAGCGCGCTGGAAGCTTTTCAAAAAGAGCCTTCATGAAAAAATAGTCGCAGAAAAATGCAGGATTCTTCAGCCAGGAAGTCACATGCGGAATCAGATAAACGCGCCCAGAACATTTGTCCAAGCACATCTCAACTACCTTTAAACAATCATCCAACCATTTTTGATAGGGATAGGTTGCGGAATCAAAATAGCGCAACACATAGGCGTTTAGATTAAGCCCTATGGAATCATCCGGAATCGAGCCTCCGCCTATGGCGCTTTTTAGTTCCGGCTCTGACGCTGGCATAGTAAACGCGGGATCTGATACAAGAAACAACTCGTTTTCATGTTTTCCTATTTGCTTTAGATAATCGAGCGTCGCGACTTCCCTGGCAAAAACGTAAATCCCTTCAACGTGCGATTTAAAATACCGCTCAAACTTCGGATTTGCAGAGAAAGGCCCCACTGAAGCCCCCCAATAAGCATATTTTACCCCGACGCGTTTTACGACATCGTCCATATAGTAAAAGACCCTCAAAGGCTGGTTGTCGGAACTCAAAGTGTACAAATCCCCGCCGAGGGAAAGGGCTGCTGAAGCATCCTTCAACTCGTTTTTAAGCCCGCAAAAAAGAAAGGCACTAGCCAACCTTTTAGAAATTCTCTTTAACGTATTTGATACTATCCAATTAAAGTCGAATCTTTTAGACGGCATCCGCGAAAACATTGGCCTTATATTTATAGATTGGCAAACTTTTGCAACCTGATCATGCAAAAAATCCGGACCTGCAAATACCGAATAAAGAACAATTTCCGCATCCGGGATATAGCGCCTTATAATTTTTTCAGTTCCTATCAAGATTGCCTCGTTTCCCCTATTCGTCATGGGGCCATTTGCCAACAGCACTATTTTTTTACTGGAATTGCGCATTTATTTCGTTCGCTAAACTATTAAAATGGCGGACAAAACCGCACGATAGACTTAGTTTCCTTTTCCGGTTTTAAAAGTCAAGATATATTTAAGCGCAGCGTCGCCTGTGCGGCCCTGCAGCAAAGACAAGCAATCGCCGGAACCGCATTTGGCTTAAAAAAGTGTCGCCAGATGCAAAAACATATGTTGCCGACACAAACTTCACAGGCAACCCATGCTATATTGAAAAAGAAGCTGATGCCACAATGTTTAATGGACATAATCCAGTTGGTCAACATACAGCTTAATCGAAAGCATTTTTCCTACAAATCGAATAAAGTATAAGAATGTAAACACGCGCCCGATACAACTATTTCATTCAAAACTGATTCTTATAAAAATTCCCGCAAGAGGCAGAAATGCCCCAAAAATTTCAAGCAACGCACCCAATCGGCGCAATTTAATATAATAGTTAGGGAAACTGATGAAACAGTAATCAAAAATGGAACGAATGCCTTCTCGGATATGCGGCTTAATTCTCATAAAAATCTGGCGCTCCGTCCCGGCATTTTGCGCCGCTAAAATGCTGTGTGCCCGAAAAACAGGACAGACTTGCAAGGGGTAGATTGATTTGCAAAATAGGAAGGCAAATCAAATGGGCAACAGACGAAAAAAAATACACGGAAGAGCAAATCACGCAAATACTCAAGGAGGCAGAGGTATCGAACAACGTTTCGGATACGCTGCACAAGTAACGATTCGTCGTATTACCACTGGAAGGCAAAATACGGCGGAATGGACTCAAAGAGCATACAAAGACTTCGAGAGCTCGAGCGCGAGAACGCGCAGTTAATACTTTTTCCGTCTCGGTTCTAATCTATGCCAGTCCCTAAATTTTTTCTTTGAAATACTGTATTTTAAAAGCAAAAAGCCCTGAGAAATCAGGGCTTTGGAGGAAAGAATTGTTAGTTGTTTTTATTAGAAGCGTTATTACTTTTCTTCGACTTTAAGTTTCAAGAAGACTTTACCTTCTTCACCGATTGGGGCTGTTGCTTTGTAAATCTTGAACTTGCCATCCGACGATGTTTCGCCTGTGGCTGTCGCAATTATTTCCGTCCAGTTGATGAGGTCAACCGACTTCAACGCCTTGACATTCACAACACCCTCTGCGTCTACGCTGACTGGGAATTGCAAACTTGCATTGCCACTTGCATCAGTAGAATGCTTAAAGTTCGCATTAGCACCATACGATGTAGCTTTTGACGCATCCAACCCAAATGTGAACTTTTCAAGATTTGTAATTCCGTCATTGTGCGGTGTTGCAGATGGCGAAGCATCTACACCAAGACCATTTGCCATACTCCATTCCTGGAATGCTGTTGGCTCTATTACATTTTCAATCCATACCATTTCTGATTCAAGCGGAGCATCAACATTGTTATCGTTCCATACTAAGCAACGATACGAATTATCTACAATATTTTCCACAACATCAACACCAAGTGTTCCATTTGTTGCACCTGCAATATTTTCCCAAGTATCGCCATAATCGTATGAAACTTGCCACTGATACTTTGGATAATCACCAGACACAACAACTGTGAATGTTGCTTTTGCACCGATTATCGCAGAGGTAATCGCAGTAGGTTGCGTTGTTATAGCTACATCTTCTGGGAATATAATTTTTGCATTTTCTGAATACAGAATACCACCGCCATTATCAATTTCACAGCGATAATATCCTCGATTTTTTGAATCCATCATTTTGAATGAATAGGTCGATTCTGTAGCGTTTTCTATATTCTGCCATTCGTTACTATCAGCTGAATACTGCCATTGATAGTATGCATTTCCTGTTGAGGTTGAAACCGTAACATTAAAAGACGCATTTTCATTTAATTTGAACGACACATCTTGTGGTTGTGATGTTATCTGAATTGCAGTTGAGCTGTAAACAAGAACTGCTTGAGTAGATACACTTCCACCACCATTAGAGATTTCACATTTTATGTTTTTGCGATTGTATTTAGATTCTGCAGGAATAAACAATATATTTGAAGTTTCTTCAAATTCAGTCCAAGTGTCGCCAGAACCATAATACCATTTGTATGTTGGATTGTACGCTGTTGTTTCTACAATAAAACGTGCATATCCTGTTCCTGATATTGTTGTAACTTTTTCTAATTTTTTTGTGATTGAATCTTCAGTTACTGACTGACGAACTACAACATTCGCAGTTGAACTTTGAACACTGCCTGCTGGATTTGTGATTACACAATAGTAGGAACCAGTTTTATCAAATTGAATATTATCAAAGCTCAAGGTTGATTCTGTTGCTCCTTCAATTGCTTCGCCATTGAAGTACCACTGGTAAGTTAATTCTTCGCCAGTTGCCGATACACTCAATGTTCTGTCAACATTTGACCAAACTTCAAAACCTGTCGGGTTATTATCAAGCGTTGGCGATGGCTTGACCGTCAAAATTGCAACTGATGAATATGTTAAATCGCCATTATCACTATCAACAGCACAACGATATTTATAACCACTTTGCGAAGATGGAACATTGCTCAAAGTAAGTGTTGATGATGTTTCACCCTCAATATCATACCACGTTGAACCATCTTCTGAATACTGCCACTGATATGTTGGATTATCAATAGATACAGAAACAGTTAGTACTCCATCTTGTGTATTTGCCCAAATTGTTGTATCTAAAGGTTGAGATGTGATTTCAGTTGGACAGTATTGGCAAGCTCCAATTGTATACGGAACGGATCGTATGAATCCTCGAGCATCGGTTGTTACACCTTCAACAACTTTACCTGCACCTATTGCCGAACTTCCTGTCCCGACAGGACAAGTTTGCACATTCCCACCATAGTTGCCTAACGGCATTAGTTTTGGATCTGATGTTATGATATTTGTATAAGTTCCATAACTACTATATCCACCCTCTATTATACATGTATCTATTGTTGGGTTACTATTTGAAGTAGTATAGATTTCATTGCCACTTGATGTCGCTGTATTTCCCCAGAGTATGCAATTTGTAAGCGTCGGACTCGATGAATAATAATTATACATCCCGCCGCCGTATCCGTAAGACGATCCACTTGCACTGTTGCTACTGAAGGTGCAATTTGTCAATACGGGATCCGAGCCAGAATTATACATCCCGCCGCCGGCATCAGCACTGTTGTTGGAGAAGGTGCAATTTGTCAATACGGGTTTTGTAGAAGAACCACTATTATACATCCCGCCGCCGTATCCGTAAGACGATCCACTTGCTCTGTTGCCACTGAACGTGCAATTTGTCAACACCGGACTCGAGGAATCAGAATTATACATCCCGCCGCCGCCAGAAGCACTGTTGTTCGTAAAGGTGCAATTTGTCAATACCGGACTCGAGGAATAATAATTACACATCCCGCCACCGTATCCGTAATACGATCCACCTGCACTGTTGTTCGTAAAGGTGCAATTTGTGATTTCTGGGCTGGCGTAGTAGTTATACATACCTGCTCCATATTTATCACTCGAATTGCTTCCGTTTGCATACCCATTCTGAATTGTTACATTATCTAATTTTGCACTATTGGTAAGCTTATTTGATGAAGTATAATTATTATAGAAAACTCTATACTCACGTTCGCCATCAAGGATTGTATTGTTGCCCGATACACGTTGGTCTTTCGATGTTTCTGTTCCCGCAAAACCACCATAGATTGCAACACCATTTTTCATGGTCATTGCAGAACCATGCTTGTATGTGCCTTTGGCAATCCACACTTCGATACCATAATATTCCGATGCTAAATCTATCGCTTCTTGAACGTCACTTTTTGCTGTTGCCCAACTTAAACCATCGTTTTCTGAACTACCTTCTGTTGATACATAATAACGTGGAATATCTACAGTTTCTATCGCAATTTCAGAGGAAGTTATTGAAGACGACCCATCGCTTACTACTACTGTGTATTTCGATGTCTCTGCACTTTGCGATGTCTTATAACTTGAGAATGTCGCACCAGCTATTGCTACTCCATCTTTATACCATTGATATGTGAATGTACCATCTACATCTGGTACATTTACATTTAAAGTAAATTCATAGCTTGAACTATATTTTAAATAACCTTCGCTTGTTGAGATTGATGCAACTGTAAGTTTATTTTGATATTCACACGCTCCTATTGTAGGTGTTGTTGAACGTACAAACCCTCGAGCATCGGCTGTTACACTTTCAACAACTTTACCTGCGCCTATCGCCGAACTTCCTGCACCTACTGGGCATGTTTTTACACTTCCACCATAGTTGCCAAGTGGCATTAGTTTTGGATCTGCTGTTATTGGTTCTGTTGTAAATGTACAATAATCGCTACCATATATTCCATCTTTTCCACCCTTTATTATACACGTGTCTATTGTTGGGTTAGAATTTGAATTCAAATTAGAAATTTCATTGCCACTATATGACGCTGTGTTTCCCCAGAGTATGCAATTTGTCAACGATGGACTCGAATATAAATTATACATCCCGCCGCCAGAACCAGCACTGTTGTTCGTAAAGGTGCAATTTGTCAACTTCGGACTCGAGGAATCAT
>UMCV01017171.1_pt1 | contig 35948 bp, 31 predicted proteins | sample 1964311 | NCBI WGS metagenome assembly UMCV01 (sample SAMEA4835976, study PRJEB28245) | human gut metagenome | biome: gut microbiome; material: fecal sample | place: Denmark | collected 2008 | reverse complement strand
TTACGTCCACTATTGCAGGGGACGACGGCGAAGCCATGGCAAAAAGTGAAGGAAATGTAGCTGAAAATGGTTTTCATGTCCCTAATCCCATGTAATTATAATTCGAACAAAAAGGTGAATGTCAAGGCTGCCTAATTGGCAGCTTTGGCAATATCTATTAATAACATGTTTTAAAAAAAATGTTGGATGTGCTAACTGCTGAAAATCAGTAGTTACGTTCTAACGGTGATTTACACCAGTCTCAACTTCTATTTGGATATGGCCAACAAAGGCATCAAAGCCCCATCAGCCAAGCAACTCCGCATGATGTCCGCTCTAGGTCAATTCTTTGGAGGCAAAGAGTTTTAGAGCTTTGGCATTGACGATCCAAAAGGATCACTAGATAGAGACGAGTTTTTTTAATCAATAGAAAAGAAAAGGTAATCAGTCTTGTATTATGGCAGAGGAATTTAAAGCAATAGTAAACAAAGTTTCTGAGGGATTGAATTTCTTTGATTTCTCATTCTTTGTTTCAGGATTCATGACCTTTGTGGTGTTATGCTATTCCGTCAATGTCTTGTTTTATCGCATTATTTATTTTTCTACTTTTGTAGATTATTTAGTCGCAATAGTACTTATTTATATAAGTGGTGTAATCTCCTTTGTTTCAGGTAAGTTTTTGCGAAATAAAATAAGAAAAAGACAGGAAGTTGATGAAGCGCCTACAAAATGGTATCATATCCGTTCGTTTAAATATATATACGTTGAAACTCTGACACATTTGAATATGCCCCAAATTGATGGAGTCTCGTTTACTGATCCTTCTTTGGCATACTCCCAAATGTGGATAGTTATTCGACAAAAAGATACTTCTGGTAAATGTTATCAAGACTTGTATAGACAGTGGGTGATGCAGGCTGTGTGTGAAGGCTTGTTTTTCTCCTTCCTGTTATCATTGGTTTTCTCTATCACATTACCGATATATGAAAAGGCTGTAAATAACAGCTTTCATGATATACCTTTATATATAGTTAGTTTTGTGTTAAGTGTGATAGGTATATTTGCATGTTTACGTGAAGCCCAACGTTATGCTGAAAACCAGATTAAAGAGGTTATAATCAGTTACCTTCTTCTTACAGGACAACAACCTGTAGAAAAATAAAAAGTAACAAAATAGCGATGAAGAAAAATCATGAAACTAGAATATAAGCAGTTCGAATTTGCAGAAACTTTACGTGATATGGATTCTGTTTTACTACCTGAATATGATAAATTGGTTCCCAAAAATCAGTTTCTTTCAAGTTCAGAGATTGGTGCAGATTGTGCTTTTGCTGGAGTTGTCGCAGTTTGTGTTCGCATGAAAGCCTATGATAACAACAAACTGGAAATAATACAAAAAGCATATGAACTTATTCGCCATGTCATGTTAGATATCTTTCGTGATAATGCAGATTGTATAGATGTAATATGTATGGGAAGATATTTTGTAGGTATATTTAATACTCCTGTAAAGACTAACATTGACGGGTTGATTGTAACAATGTCTAAGTTAAATGCTGCATTATCAGTTTTGGATATAAAACTCCATAAACGGTTTAATATGCGCGTAGAAGGCAATTGCGGCTGTGATTATGGCGAATTATTTAGAGTTCAAACTTCGGTTAACAACAATAAAAAATGGAGTACTTGGCATGGGGCTGCTTTAAATATGGCAATACTGTATGCCGAGAAAGAAAGACAAAACGACGTAAATGGAACGATTATTTCCGAGAACATTAGAGAAAATATTAAAGATGACTTTGCTAAGTTCTTTACGAAATATGATTCCGATTTGTGCGGTTACTGGGCTTCTTTAGTTGATTCAGTAATGTTTGAATGGGTTAAAACTAATAGATAAGTTATGGAAGCAATTACATTCAATTTAGATCAAGACAACCGCCCATTGAAGGAGAATATTACTCTTTCTTCTTTGGAGGCTTCTCCGTTCAAGGAGCAATATCGGAAATCTTTATCAGAAATAGAGTCTTATCTCAATACGTTGAACGATGACACTGTGGATAGAGATATGGAATATGCAAATAATATATTTGCGTTCTCTGGCGATCGTGGCTCTGGAAAAACATCGTGCATGATTTCTGTTGGTGGATTCCTGACAACTAATAAAATGTTACGTTCTGATTTTAAGGGGAAATATCCTCAAATATCGGATACGAACTTTTATTCTTTGGATTTGATGGATCCTTCTTATTTTGATACGAAGCACAATATCTTATCTTTATTCCTGGCAAAGCTGTTTAGGGCATATCAGAAACTTACTAAGAAAAGTGAAGATATTAAGGAAAGTAAGAAGATGGAATTCCTGACATCGCTTACGAAGGCCCAAAAACATGCCCATTTATTGATTGATGCTGAGAGTGAAGTTCTTATAACAAATAAGGTAGAGGAACTGGAATGTCTTTCTGCAGCAGTTGATCTGAAAGAGGACATCAGGGAAGTGGTTGATAATTTTTTAGAATGTCTGAATTCCCAGTATCAGATACTCTTGCTTCGCATAGATGATATAGACTTGAATGCCAAAGAAGCCGCATTGATGGCAGAACTAATCCGAAAGTATTTTATACTTCCTAATGTATTGGTTTTAATGGCATTAAAAATGGATCAGCTTGAGACCATTAAACAGAACGAATTTGCGAATCTTTTTGAAATGGAAAAGGAAGAAGGACAATTTGCTGAAATGGCAGAGAGGTATCTCACGAAGCTTTTCCCTCATAGCCAAAGGGTGTATATGCCTGATATTGAAGATTTGCTGAATCGCAAGCTCGTCATCACCTCTCATATGAAAACTTGTGAATTTCCTTCTGTTCAGCAATGTGTGCCAGAGTTGATATTTCAGAAGACTCGTTATTTGTTCTACAATTCTCCTGTTCATGCCAGCTATATCGTTCCAAGAAATTTGCGAGATTTACGCCAAATTATCAAATTATTATGGAACATGGATGATTATAAAGAAAGTATGAGCAAGAATTTCTGTATTTTAAAGGAAGGGAAATATAATCAGGAGGTATTTAAGAAATATTTAGCTGAAGTATGGATTAATAACAATATTGCAATTGAAAATCAGAATTTTGCTCGTCAGATTATAGCTACGGAAGAGTTGATGCAATTGAATTATTATGTTATTAGAAAATTGGCTAATGAGTTTTATCCTGTAGATGATTTGGTTCATGTATGTACCAATGATGAAAATTCAGTTTACAATATATCCTTGGGGGATGTGCTGGGGGTTATAGAATTCCTCTATAGGAAGACAAACAATAGGGAACAGCAAAAATTCCTATTCTTTATCAAAACAGTCTATTCCATGCGACTTTATGAATCTTACAACAAGATTTCTGAAGTTAAGAAGATACCACCCGCAGTAGATAAAAACAAACAGCCTGTTGCTAATCAACCCAGAGAAATCCTTCGGAATAGTCAGTATTCAAATATCGAAGAATTCAATAAGCTGGTATCTGGCAGCTATATTAATGTGAGGTTGCAACCATTATTCCCGCCTGATATGGCCTTGGACTATCGTTATATTGTTGGTACAGAATTATACAATTTGATGACTACTTGTGCAACGGATTTTCAAAAAGTTGAAAAAGGAAATTTAATCAGGTTACTGGAGTTTTTCATGTTAGCTACTTCTCATTCTAAATTGCTGGATGCTGATTATCGTAAGCAGGAGTTCGTTGTCTATGATGTTCCCGTAATAAAGAATGAAGATTTGGTTTTTGATTTGGGAGCATTCTTCTTTAATCTTACTCGCATCAAGCGATGTTATCAACGTTTTAGGAGAATTGTAACGATGCCGGATGGTAAGGATTTGATAGATGCCATCTTGTCTAGTGAGCATTCTTTATATCATGATTTTATGACTTTAACCCGGAATAAGAAAGAATATTCATGCGAATATGAATGTCCTTATGACAGTGAAAAATCCATAGGTAAAGACATATGCACATATTATGATTCTAGGTGGCTGTCATTCTGTTCTATACGAAATGTTGAAATATTACAGGATTTCTTGAAAACAGTTCAAAAGAAAGAAGTTGATAGGAGTAAGTATGATCGTGAGATACTTGCTACTTTCTTTGAAAGTTGCAGTGAGTATTCTATATCAACCTATGATGTGGATCTGACCGATGGTAATAAATGTTATCATAATATACAATTTGATTTCTTAGAAAAGGTTGCGCTGTTGCTTAGTGATCCTAACATAGATGGTCACTTTGTTCCTATTTTTGGAGATAATCCTCAATTGGCAAAATTAACAACGGTTCAGGCTCATTATTAATAAGTAGTAATGGAAACAATCAATCAGGTTTTGAAAGTCTTGTTTCAGGAAGTTAGAAGCGAAGATGTTATCACACAAATATTGAAAGTTGCTGATACGTATCATAACTTTGATAGTTTGGTGGATCAGGGCATTTTTGCACGACAGCTTCTTCATGTAAATGCATCAGAGACATTGGATCATGCTGGTATTGTCTATCATGTCTTTCGGGACGAATGGTCCATGCCTAACATGCATGACTACAACTTGATGTATTGTAAATTCTCGGAACTATTCAATGTGTTGTTACATTTCTCTTGCAATAAGATATTGATAGAAAATGATAGACCAATATGCCGTTATGAAGAACTTCTTTCATGGCATGAGATAACTCGCGATTTCGGGGAAGACTTGTTTGTCACATCTTATAGGGCTGCTTATGATTTAAGGAGAAATCTCAGGTCGAGCAGCTTTGACTGGAATTGTTATCTGGCTAATGATGCAAAGGAGCTTCAAGAAGTTTTCGATAAGGAAATGTACGATTTACATGCTCACCTTTATGGGTCATCCTTGAATTTCGAATTGAACTGGATGAGTCTTATGAATGTCTTAGGAGGCCATGAAGCCAAGTTTGATAAACTGGACACTTCAAAGATTTGTCCCTCGATAGCCTATCGGTTTAACAGTAATGGTCGTCCACTGTATGTCAAAGTCCTTTGTGCTGCAATTATCAGACTCTATCTGTTTTTAGATACAATAGCAGAAGATTGGACTACAGCCATTCAGGCAAGGTTGAGTATATATGAAGTTCTTGCCTGTCAGAATTTGATAGAGATGTTGAGCTATGCTAAGGTTGCACAGGAATATATAGATACCTTATGTTTCTGTAAGGCACGTAAATATGTAAATCCTGCTACGCAGACTAAAAATATACCCGATTATGCTATAATGGGTGAAGATAAGTCCCTGTTTTCAATCTTGGGCGGTGAACGTCGTCTTATGTACAATGTGTTTCGGAAAATATATTTAGGCGAATACCGTTGTGATAAGAAGAGTGCATTGTTTTATATCTATCTTCTGATTAAGGAGGAGTTGAGAAAGGAAATGGTACAGGTCAACAATTCCTTGGGGTTTGAGAATTTTTCCGATTATCAGTTAAGAAAATGTATGTTCATCCAGGATGGTAGTATTTATGAAAATCTTTTGGCCCAATTAGCTGTGGGTTCCTTTATGAGTGATTCGCATGCGAAGCGGTATGTAGAAATGCGCATTGCCCCAGGAAATACGATGAAGGATGATCTCAGGCAGATTCAGCAAAATGATGAGTATATAACAGGTAGTTCTTTTGCGAAGAATTTTAGAATAGGCAAAGATGACTTCCATTATATCTACCATTTTATCAAGCTTAAAGATCATGAGCTTTGTGATACTGATTACTGCACAGAGTTCTGCTTACAGCCTAGACACAATCAGTTACGTAAGGAAATAGAAAGGCAAGCCAAGGCTATTTATGGGCTGATGTGTTCTGGTCACGAAGACTCCAAACGTTTGGTAGGCATAGATGCCGCCAATTCCGAAATCTGTTGTCGTCCGGAGGTTTTTGCCAGAACATACAGATATTTGTCGCAGCCTTTTCGCTATGCAGATTGTTTACAGCCACAAAAGTTAGGTAAGACCTATCATGTGGGCGAGGATTTTTATGATGTTGTCGATGGATTGCGAGCCATAGATGAGGTGCTCAAATTCCTAGGCTTCCGCAATGGTGATAGGTTAGGGCATGCTTTATCCTTAGGTGTAGATGTAGTTAATTATTATGAGCGCCATAACTATAGAATCAATGCAACACGACAAGTTTTGCTCGATAATGTAGCATGGCTCTTTGTTCAATCAGAACGCTTGGGATGTTCTACTACAGTACTAGCGTATTTGAAAGAATTGTATAGCATATACTATCATCGGATATTTCCTGATGCCTTAGCGATGGCTGATGTATTTACCTATTATCAGTCTTGGTTGTTACGAGGTGATTCTCCGTATTGCTATCAAAATGGGGACATAGCTATGCTGCCAGATTATTCTGCAGAAATTATGGATAGCTGGAATAAAGTTGCTTTTAATCATCATTTGGATATTGATAATGCCCGTAAGAATAAGGAAGCTTGTAGGTTATATTATATGTACCATTTCAATATGACGGTACGCAAGAATGGTGCTATGAGTGAGGTGCTAAAGATTAAATCAGAATATCGAAAGGCTTTGCTTACTGCTATACGAGATGTTCAACAACATCTGTTGAATCAAATAGAGCAACTTCATATAGCAATAGAATGCAATCCATCTTCGAACTTTAAAATAGGAGAGTTTAATCGTTATGATGAACATCCTAGTATAAAATTCAACAATCATGGCTTGTCTTCACCGCATCCTCACCATGCCATCAGCGTATCAATCAATACTGATGATGCAGGAATATTTTCTACATCGTTGGAGCGTGAATATTCCTTGATGGCTTTAGCCTTGGAGAAGCATGAGGACGAAGAGCATCCTAATACACCACGAGAAATCATGGAATGGCTTGAAAGAGTGAGATTAATGGCTAAGGAACAATGTTTTAATAAATAGGATGTTACCATTATGGATACAGATTGGATTGATATATTGATACCCATCCTTGCAGCTTTGCTTGGAGGATTTGTGGGTGCGTGGTTTCAAAATTTGTTCTTGCAGCATAAGACTAATAAGGTACGCAAAATAGCCATAAGAGGATTGTGTGTGTTTAAGAAGTATGCTAAGGATGGACAAACTTATGATACTGCAGCCGCTGACTTTAATAATGAGTTGAATGTCGTGGAAAAGCGTGCAGTATTAGTGGCTTTATGTAAATTAGGCATTCCTGTTGTTAAGCCAGTGGATAATGTTTTCGATATAGCTCACATACGCTTTGAACATGTAGTGATCTCCAAGGATTCATTATTCTTGATGACAGAACAAATTAATAAAGGCAATTGTGATACGATGTTCTTCTCTGATGTAGATGAATATTTCTCGTCAAACAGCAGGTTGTATGCTACTCGGGCAGTAGCAAAGAAATATGTAGATGTAGATTTGTCAAAGAGTAGATTAGATAAGGATACTCAACAGATAATCCATCCAGACTTAGCTACCAATCTTTTCACTCCTGGTGAATTAAATATATTATACGTATTCCGTTATCATACAACTTTAGACACCTATTTTGATGGAGCCGGAAACGCTAACCATTCTAGGATGCAGCAACTTAAAAAGGAAATAGATTTAGGATTATGGGATACCTATCTGTTTTGGGATTGGGAGGCTTACCAAAGTGTAAGAAATCAAAACAATATGGCTGTTACCTTTGCTAATATGATGCAGAATAATTTCGCACAGCAATGTACAACACAGATTGATAATAAAGATAGAGTAGAGGCAACGACCCAACAAACTCCAAGCAATCATTAATATACAGGTGATAGCAGATAAAGTAATGATTACAGAAAGGGCTTACAGTTAGCTGTAATCGTTATCTACAGGCGGTCCCATCCCGCACAATATGGCGAAGACCTTTGATGGTCCGCCAACCTTAGAGCGTAGCGGTTCCGAGCACCGAGTAGGGCGGTTACATCCTTCCTTACTGAGAAGGGAAGGCTTGGTTAGGATGTGGAGCTCTCCTTGCAGGAGAGACGGAGAGGTAGAAAAAACTTCCTTAACAATAAGGAAGGACGGGATTGATTTTAGAAAAAAGAAAAAACAATATCATTATGAATGATTTTAAAGATATAAAAATAGCAGTAGCCGGTACCGGCTACGTAGGTCTGAGTATAGCAACGCTATTGTCTCAGCACCATCATGTAACAGCAGTAGATGTAATCCCAGAGAAGGTGGAGAAACTCAACAATAAGATTTCTCCAATCCAGGACGATTACATCGAAAAGTATTTGGCTGAAAAGCCATTAAACCTCGTGGCAACCCTTGACGGCAAGTCAGCCTATAAGAATGCAGACTTCGTAGTGATTGCAGCACCAACCAACTACGACCCAGTAAAGAACTACTTCGATACAACCCATGTAGAAGAAGTCATCGACCTGGTTCTGGAGGTAAACCCAGATGCAGTGATGGTCATTAAGAGTACCATCCCGGTAGGTTACACCCGCAGCCTCTATTTGAAGTATGCCAAGAAAGGTGTAAAGAAATTCAACCTCCTCTTCTCTCCAGAGTTCCTTCGTGAGAGCAAGGCACTCTATGATAACCTTTACCCAAGCCGTATTATCGTAGGCTATCCAAAGATTATCGAGCGCCCTGAGTTTGAAGAGGAGAACGAGGCTATCAAGTCAGTAACCAATGTCGAGATGTTGAAGGAAGCTGCCAAGACCTTCGCCGCTTTGCTCCAGGAAGGTGCCATCAAGGAAAACATCGATACCCTCTTCATGGGTATGAAGGAAGCTGAGGCTGTCAAGCTCTTCGCCAATACCTATCTTGCACTCCGAGTAAGCTACTTCAATGAGTTGGATACATACGCAGAGGTAAAGGGACTCGATACCAAGGCAATCATCGAAGGCGTAGGTCTTGACCCACGCATCGGCACTCATTACAACAATCCAAGTTTCGGCTATGGTGGTTATTGCTTACCAAAGGATACCAAGCAGCTCCTGGCAAACTATGCCGATGTTCCAGAGAACCTGATAGAGGCTATCGTAGAGAGCAACCGTACCCGTAAGGACTATATCGCTGATGCCGTTTTGAAGAAAGCTGGATATTATGCAGAGAATAGTACTTTCGATTCAGATAAAGAACATTCTTGTGTAATCGGAGTCTATCGCTTGACCATGAAGTCGAATAGCGACAATTTCCGCCAGAGTGCCATCCAAGGTATTATGAAGCGTATCAAGGCAAAGGGTGCTGAGGTCATCATCTATGAACCAACATTGGAAGATGGAAGTACATTCTTTGGCAGCAAGGTGGTTAATGATATGATTACATTCAAGGTACAGAGCCATGCGATTATTGCTAATCGCTATGACTCCTGTCTAGATGATGTCCATGATAAAGTCTATACACGAGATATCTTCCTTAGAGATTAATCCCAACATTTTCAAACATGAACTTCTATAACGCAAAAATGCTATTATAAGGATAATGGAGAGTATAAAAATATTACAGATTTCTGATATACATTGGGGTAATGCCAGTTCTATGGTAGATTCATTTAAGAATTTGCGAGATGGGATGAAGGGCTATTTGGAAGAATATAAAAGGCAAAATAAGGAGAAGTTTGACTACATTCTAATTTGTGGTGATATAGCTTTTAGTGCTCAGAAATCTCAATATGATAAAGCGACAGATTTTATTAAAGATTTGTGCAAAATTGCAGAGTGCAAAGAATCTGAAGTTTTAATAGTCCCAGGAAATCACGATAAAGACAGAAATGCTCAACCTGTATCATTGAGAGAGGCTTTAAATGAGTATATGGGACGAGATGATAAAGATGCGGATTGGATGCTTGATAATTCATTGCAGGGAGATATAAATTCATGTAAATTTTTGTTTGAACCATTTAGGGAATATGAATGTTTTGCTAGGTCGTTCGGTGGCAGCGGACGCTTAACTTCCAAATTGCTGGCAGAAGGAAAAATAAGTGCATTTTCCGAAAAGGATGATAAAATGTATTGGAAAAGGGAACTTTCTGATAATCTAAATGGATTTAAAGTTGTTGCATATGGTGTGAATTCTGCATTTAATTGCGATAAGTATGACTTTGATTTTAGCAAAGAAGGCTTGGCTGGGCACAAAATGTTTTTACCTAAGCTTGCATACGCCGAGCCTCGAAGAAAAGATCATGTTATCAATATAGTTATGATGCATCATCCAATTTCTTTTTTAGCTCATAATGATGCTATAGAGAAGGATTTGGATAGTCGTTTCCACCTTCAATTTTTTGGACATGTTCATCGGACAGATTCGAATTCAAACAATGGGGCTATACATATATATTCGGGAGCTTTACAACCTCCAAAAGATGAGGCTAGTGCTGATGTTATGGCTTATAGACCTGTATTTAATATATTGAATTTGAGCGTAAAGGACGTGTCTAGTTCTGAAAGTACTCTCGTAGTCGATTTGGACGTGATAGCATGGGATGGCAGTACGTTTTGTAAAAGTCAAGAGAAATCGAAACAACTGACAGTTGCTATGAAACGGTTAGCATTAGAAAATAAAATGGTTCCGACAGGGGTGACTCTTCCTGATGGTATTAGTAAAAACGACATAATTATAGATTTTATAAATAGTATCTATATAGAAGAGGTCATTAATGATTTGAAACCAGTTTTTTATAATCATGAAACATCTGACTATATAAATGCTTTGAATTTCATAGATTATGTAGCAGAGAAGAATTTGTGGTGTGAACTTTGGAATAAACTGAATGAATATGAAGGCTGATTTATATACAATGCTTGGAGAGTGTCTTATAATCCCTTATTCTCGAGAAATCGCTGAGAGATTAGAGGAGCTTTGTGATGAATATGCTAAAGAGCAGAATACAGATGATGATATGGTTGCAGAATGGGCTATCTCGTTGTTTGCAAGAATAAAGGATACAGGAATTAAACAGTATTTGGAAACAATGTACAACGAAAAATTTGGTGAATCGATTAGTTTACCATCAAGTACAATGAATGCATTAAGGGCATACTTAATCTGTAATGCGATAGATGGGAAATATAAGTCCGCTGATTCAGAATATTGTTCTATGTCTTTGATGAATTGTGTAATACTTCTGAATGGTAGGCTTGCATCTATGCCTTATGCAGATTATTTTGTTGAAAGATTTGGCAAGTTGCAAAAATATATTCAACAGAAATCTGATGACCTAGGAATAGAAACTGCAGATTTAGCAAGATCACTTTTTGAATCTTCGGAGTCTGATGTCGTAGAATTAGACGGAAATAAAATAGTTGCGTGCAAAAAAATGGCATGGGAATCTTGGAAGTATAACGTTATCCAGATGCTGGAAGATAAATATAGTAATGAACATTGCTCTTATTCAGACATATATCACGCTCTTTATGAAGTAATAGGCAAGATGCCGCATGAATATTTAAGTTTGGACTTGAACTATGTTCTAACCAACTTGATAGGCTATGATTCAAATGAGAAGAATATAGTTAATATAGTTAAAGAATTGGAAGACAATGGATGTCCTTTCGCTCAATCAGTGAGTAAATCCTCAATTCTTCTTAGACTTTTAAACCAAGATGAAGATTTGCTGGACTTGCCTTTCGTTAAAACACCATTATCTAAGCATGATTTCGGTGTATATTTGTTTTATGAGTTGTTGATGGAAAAAATAGCTGGTAATTATGGAACAGAAGAATAATGATTTGGCATCTTTTATAAGTGATGGTAATCATGATAATATAGATGTTGAAAGAGAAAATGATAAGCATTCGGTAACAGCATCAGACTATGAAAACAAACCTTCGGTTTCACGTTTGCCTTTTTATGGTGATGCGATGAATGAGAGCAATGTTAACGAATTGGTTGATGATGTTGTGCCGTCTGTTTTTGTCTTAATAGGATTTCCAAAATATGGGAAGTCTACGTTTGTATCTTCTTTTTATCATGTAGTAATGCGTGAAGGGAAAATCGGCAAATATAAGTTTTTGGATTCAGAGACGCTAGCAGGCTTCGAGCGAAGAAGTCATATTAGAAATGCTGAGATTGTAGCAAAAAAACGCCTTGATCGAACTCCTATATATGCAGACTATTTTTTGAGTATGTTGTTTGAAAATACAGTAACTCATGAATATGTTAAAATAGTTATATCAGATCGTTCTGGAGAAGTCTATCATAATTATGCTGCCAAAAAGGCAAGTTTGGAAAGTGATAAACTACTTGCTACTAAATGCCATCTAATCTATTTCCTGGATTCAGAGGTGTTGGCGAGTTATGATAGTTTTATCGGTATGCGCAATGATATAGACAATTTGTCTAAGCAAATGAATAAGTTAGGACTGTTTGATAATTGTAAAACATATGAAGTCGTTTACAATAAAGCAGATAAGTTGGAACAGAATTCAGAGCTAAAGGCTGATTTTGATTGTTCTTCTCCTTTGATAGAAGGCAAACTTGAAGGTTATTGCAAACTACGTAAAAAGATTAAGGTGAGTTCGTTAAACCCTTTGAGAAATAATGGATTGAAGAAGTATTTCGAAGAGATGCTTGATGAATGTTCTACAGTAAAATGTGCTGAAAACGAATTGCTGGACAAAATGAATTGGACTCATAATATATAAGGAGGTATGTAAATGGAAAAGCATAAGATTTTAATAGCAGGATTGCCAGATACAGGCAAGTCTACGTTTATCGGTGCCTTATGGGCTATTGTGAGGAATTATTCAGATGTGATAAAATCTAAGATGAAAGCTTCGGATAGTGATGTTCCTGATTTAGTGGAAAAATTAGATAATCTAGGCGAAGCTTGGGAATGTGTAAGGTATATAAAAAGAAGTTCAGAAGATATTCCAGAGAATATGCGTATTGAACTAGTTACAGCCGATGAGGAAATTGGAGTTACCTTAGACTTTCCTGATTTCAGAGGTGAGTCTTTTCGCAATATTATATCTCAAAATCAACCAAAAACAATTGATGATTGGTGCGAACATGCAGATAGTTTGTTGTTCTTTATAAATGATTTTAAAAGTGGTACGTTTTACGATGATATTAAAGATTTTGAGGAAGATAATGATCTAAATAAAAATCGGTTTAATCAACCTGGTTTGAGCCCAGAGTTGATGACTCCTGCCACTCAAAACATGCTCATTTTGCGATATTTAAAAGAGCATTCTCATTTTAAGAAAGTTACTATTTGTATAACTCAATGGGATAGATATGTCAAAATTCACAGCACTAATAAAAAAATGAAATCGCCAGAGGTGGTTCTTCAAAAACAATCTCCAGCATTATACAATTTCATAAAATATCATTTTCCACAAGCGACGTTTTATGGCCTTAGTTCTCAAGGTGATGAGTATAAGTATGAACAGCAAACTGATGAGCAGAAGAAAAATGATGAAAAGTTAGTGAAGGCAGATTGTAAGAAACGATTGTTGGAGTGGGGAAAGAAAGGACAACGAGCATTTATATGTTGGGAAAAGGAATATAGCTTTGATATTACAAGCTTAATTTATAATATGTTGTTTTAAATATGAAAATAGAACAGGTGTTGCATGGTTATAGTAATGGACATACTTTGTTGCGAAGCTCTGTGAAATCTTTAACAGTCAATGATGCAGCAAAGATGGATGTGCTAAGTGATTGGTCTGGCTATCAAGATGATAGAGAAGATAGTAGCTACATAACCACATATCCATTAGTAGACAGTCCATATTATGTGGTAGCAAAATCATGGTATGCCTATGAGATGGATAGACCTGGTTGTGTCTGGACTCATTCACTTCTAATTTCATTTGATGATATAGATAAAAAGTTTGATTTTCGTTTACTATTAGTATATTTTAGCCGACCAAGTAGCGATGATTTGGATGATTATGAGCAAACTATAGAAATAGACCGCTATCCTTCATTTAATGGACAAAAGGATATATTGCCAATAGACGAAACCAGTCTTATATTTTTGTATTCTTCTTTGTTTGCTTATAGTAAACCATTTTCATTTAAGGTTGAAATGTCGGCATTGGACAATCAGAAGTTTTGTTTGTCACTTCTTCAGTATTTACCTATACCGCTGCTAAGGCACATTTCAATGAGCAGTGGCAGCAATAACTTGAGGCAGTTCCAATGTGAAGTATTGACAATGCAGTTCGTTTCTGACAAATCGATGATGTCTCTATTGTCTCCTCCGTGGAAAGATACTGTCAAGATTGATGATTTTCATAATGGCGTTAGGTTCTTACTTCAAGAAGTCTTAAATGGAGGTAATAGTATAGCTCCATTAATAAGAATCTTCTCTAATGATATCGGTACAAATTATGGTAAACTTTGTGCTGTTGGTAATCTGCTGAGAATGCTTAATAGAGCAATGCTACACAGAGTATCTTCTGATGATTATCAGATAGTCCTAAGAATAATGTCGTTAGCGTTTCCTTCGGATGAAGGCATGCTTATCAAATCTAATTTTTTGGGGGCAAAAATTGTACCATTATTTGGAGATGACTCGAACTTTATTTATCAAATATCTATTTGTGAAAATGGTGAGGCGTTTCCCGAGTCTTTTGTTCGGTTAAAAAGTCATTTCGAGATAGCAATAAAGGACTTTGATAAGCTTTATTCGATAGTAGAAAAAATATACAATTATGGTACCTTGAGTCATTATGGTATAGAGTTCTTGGGGATGTTCTTTTCAACGTCTACGTGGATCAATTTGGGAAGAGAAGAATTCGGTAAACTATTAAACATATTTGAAAAGTATTATGATATCTCATGGGATGGAAGGATTGATTGGTATAATATTTGGGCTGCGTGTCTTAGATATAATACTGATGTTAGCTTGAGTATAGCAGATTTAATCCGTTCAAAATTAATTCAACCTGAAATAATCGTCTATGAGAATTTGAATAATGGCAATAAAACGCCTAAGAATATGGTAAAAAGTACTTTTTCAAATGTAGAATGTTTTTTGGAATGGATGAGTTTTGAAGATGATTTCTCAGATCAAGTTGTTAATGCTATAGTGACGAACATTGTTCCAACTAGTGTAGTTGTAAAACGTAAAGGTTCTAAGATTTGGAACTGGTTGGCAAACAATAAACATGGCATATCACTTGACTACTATGCTTTTGTGTTTACGCTTTCTTTTAATTGGACAGATGATATTGCTTTGAAATTATTAAAGTGCTCCTTTTATCCGATTCATCAAATATTAGCAGAAGATAGGGTACATGCTCCAATCTTGTGGCTTAAAGTTATGAAATTTGCTGATGAGTTGCCCATAGAGGAGGATTGGGATAATTGTAAAAAATTAAGAAAAGGCTTAGTGCGATATCTAAAGTCTTGTGGCTATAAAAAAACTTTATTATCTGATTTTACGCCTGATGCGGGCTTAAATGATAGACTTGTAAAGTTTTGGTAGAAGTTTTAATTATATAGAATGCTTATGAAATCTCCTATTGATGATACATTAAGACTGATGCTTCAAGCTAAGCTGGAAGCATTGGAACAGTATTTAAATGCTGATGTGTTTGTATATTATGGTAGCTTGGCTCCAGTTTCTGCTAATATGTTTGCAAAGTTAGTGGAGGACTTGAAAGCGGATGCAGTAAAAAGGGATAAGCTATATGTGATTTTGACGACACTTGGTGGAAGTGCAGAAATTGTAGAACGATATGTCAACATATTGCGACACCATTATTCTGAGGTAAATTTTATAGTTCCTGATTATGCTTATAGTGCAGGTACAATATTCTGCATGAGTGGAGATAGTATCTTAATGGACTATATTTCTGTGTTAGGCCCAATTGATCCGCAAGTACCTAATAAAGACAATAGGTACGTAGCTGCTTTAGGCTATCTAGACAAAATCAATGAGTTTATAGATAAAGCAGCCAATGGAACCCTAACAAAGGCAGAGTTAATATGGTTGAAAGAATTGGATTTAGGTGAAATTCGTAGTTTCGAGCAAGCACGTGATTTGACAACCGATCTTTTAACCAAGTGGTTGGTAAATTACAAATTCAAAAATTGGACTCAACATCATAATGGAACAGAAGTTACTCAAGATGATAAAAAAGAACGTGCAGCTGAAATAGCAAAAGAATTGAGTGATAATAAGAAATGGAAGTCACATGGAAAAGGTATATCTATTGCAGAATTACGTGCTCTTAAATTAAAAATTGAGGATTATGGTAAAGATGAGCAATTGCGCTTTCTGATTCGGGATTATTATAATGCAATGGATGAATATGTAAGAATGAAGAATATCAACTTATTCATTCAGAATAGAGTGTTTTTGTAAGTTATGAATGAAACAAAAAAATTAGAAAAGTTGTTCAGAGTGTATTCTGATATAGATATAGATGAATCATTTGTTTCTTTTTTAGAGGAGTTCGATGCTTTTTTACAAGAGATGAGAATTCCGCAATCGAAAAAGCATCTTATAATGAACTATGAGGATTCTAAACCGTGCATGTTGAATATTAATAGTTAAACTATACAATGGTAAAATATAATACAAAACTAGAAGGCAAGACCATCTTGGTAACAGGTGCTGCTGGATTCATTGGCAGCAATCTTGTAAAGCGTTTGTTTAATGATGTGAAGAACATCAAGGTGATTGGTATTGATAGTATTACAGATTACTATGATGTAAACATCAAGTTTGAACGTCTGAAAGAAATCGAGGCTTTGAATAAAGACTGGATTTTTGTTCATGACTCTATAGCCAACAAGGAGGTTATTGAGAAAATCTTCTCTGAGAACAAGATTTCTGTGGTTGTTAACTTGGCAGCTCAGGCAGGAGTTCGTTATAGTATTACTAATCCAGATGCTTATATCCAAAGCAACCTCATTGGCTTCTATAACATCCTGGAGGCTTGCCGTCATCACGAAGTAGAACATTTGGTATATGCAAGTTCTAGTAGTGTGTATGGTAGCAATAAGAAGGTTCCATATTCAACAGATGATAAGGTGGATAATCCTGTAAGTCTATATGCTGCTACCAAGAAGAGTAATGAGCTGATGGCTCATGCATATTCTAAGCTTTATAACATTCCAAGTACGGGCTTGAGATTCTTCACGGTGTATGGTCCTGCAGGAAGGCCAGACATGGCTTACTTCGGATTTACCAACAAACTGGTGAAGGGTGAAACCATCAAGATCTTCAACTATGGTAACTGTAAGCGTGACTTCACTTATGTGGATGACATCGTGGAGGGTATCATGAGAGTGATGCAGCATGCACCTGAGAAGCAGAATGGTGAAGACGGATTGCCTATCCCTCCATACAAGGTATACAACATTGGTAACTCGCATCCAGAGAATCTGCTGGAGTTTGTGAGCATTTTGCAGGAGGAACTGATCCGTGCAGGTGTGCTGCCTGAGGACTATGACTTTGAGGCACATAAGGAATTGGTAGCAATGCAGCCGGGCGATGTTCCTGTGACTTATGCTGATACAACTCCACTGGAGGAAGACTTCGGTTATAAGCCAGCTACTTCTTTACGTGAGGGATTACGTGCTTTTGCTGAATGGTTTAAAAAATATTACTTGTAAAAAATGAATATAATCAAAACAGATATAGAAGGCGTTCTCATTATAGAGCCACGCCTCTTCCGTGATGCTCGAGGCTACTTCTTCGAGAGCTTCAGCGAGCGAGAGTTTGAAGAGAAGGTAGCCCCAATCTTGGGACATAGTGTTCACTTCTGTCAGGACAACGAGTCAATGAGCAGCTATGGCGTGATGCGAGGCTTGCACTTCCAGCGCCCACCATATACCCAAAGCAAGCTAGTACGCTGCGTAAAGGGTAGAGTACTTGATGTAGCTGTAGATATTCGCAAAGGATCACCAACCTATGGCAAACATGTGGCAGTGGAACTGACAGAAGACAATCATCGCCAGTTCTTTATCCCAAAGGGCTTTGCCCATGGTTTCGCCGTACTCAGTGAGACCGCTGTTTTCCAATACAAATGTGATAACTTCTATCATCCAGAGGCAGATGGTGGAATCTCCATCTTGGATGAAAGCTTCGGCATCGATTGGAAGATACCAGCCGAGCACGCAATACTCTCAGATAAAGATACAAGGCATGAGCTTTTGAAGGATTTTGATAGTCCATTTGACATCACCATGGAATTATATATGTAGTTTTTTAATTGGTCGAAAACGTTATGAAAATCATAAAGGAGAAAAATAATATAAAAACTAAAAAAGAATTAGATTTTTATTTGAAGGCTGATTATATGATGGGGCATGGAAGATGGTCTCCATCTTTTCTAGAGAGAGTAAAGGATTTCTTTCGTCCTAACTATATAGAGCACTATTTGGTGGCAATGAGAAAATCTTGCTATTATAGTAATTTCCCCAAAAAGTCTTATGGGGGGGTGAAATATTGTTATTATATTCGTAAGTTTAGAAAATTAGGAAGACAATTAGGCTTTTCTATTGGAAATAAATGTTTTGGCTATGGACTTGTCATCCCTCATTATGGTACCATAGTTGTAGGTGGTGATGTTCGTTGTGGGAACTATTGTGTATTACATACTTGTGTTTGTATTACGAATGAAAAAGGCAAAACAATAGGGGATGCGTTATATGCTAGTAGTGGTAGCAAAATTAACAAGTTAATTCATCTTGGAAATAATGTCAAAATCTGCTCAAATTCTGTGGTAAACAAGTCCTTTGCTTGTGATAATATTGTTTTAGGAGGAATGCCTGCTTCAATCAAGAAGGAAAAATGTATAACATGGTATGATGGTTGGGAAGCTGAAAAAAGATATTTTAAGATAGAAAAACTAAAAAAAGAAATGGGCATATAATACCTTTTTTTGTTATAGATAAGAAAATATGAAAATTGCATCATTTGATATTTTTGATACATCTCTTATACGAAAGTGTGGGGAATGCAGCAATGTTTTTTATTTGCTGGCTCATCATTTATATCCAAATTCTAAAATTAAAGCAGAAGCTTTTTATTCTTGGAGACTTCAAGCAGAGTCAATGTCAAGAGCAAAGTATCCAAACTTAAATGATATCTATGAAACTTATCCGCAAGATGTCTTTGAGGATTTTGATAAAAGCTTGGTTATGGATCTGGAATGTGAAATCGAATTTAAAAATTTAGTTGGAGTTCCTTTTGTAAGATCCTTGATAGATAGATTTAGAAAAGATGGTTGGAAAATACTGTTTATTTCTGATATGTATTTGAATTCTAATTTTTTAAAGAAACTTTTAGAAAAAGAGGATCTTTTTAAGGATGGGGACGAGCTCTATGTATCAGCAGAGTATAAAGCTACAAAATTTCATGGTACATTATATGATATAATATACAAAAGCTACAATCCTAGCGAATGGATACATCATGGTGACAACAAATATAGTGATGTAAAAGTGCCTTCCTCAAAACGTATTAAAACTCATCATATCCAATTAGGTTTTAATACAATAGAGTCTCATGTCTTGTCTCTTATTAAGGGGTCAAAAAAATATAATTTAGCTAGTATAGTTATTGGAATTTGTAGATATTTACGTGTTGTTTCTAATATTCATCTTAAAAATAATGACTTTTCGATTGATTTTCTTGCTCCAATATATACTTCATTTATTTTAGATGTTTTAGATGTTTCCAAAAGAGAAGGTTTTTCTCGTTTATATTTTTTAGCTCGCGATGGTTGGATATTATACCACTTGGCTCAAATTTTAAATTCGAGTGCAATTGATGTTCGCTATTTAGCGGTTTCTAGAAAATCCCTGTATCTACCTTCGCTTGAAATTGGAAGCTATGAAGAATTTTCGTCTTACTTCGGGAAAAAAAACGTAATGACATCTAAAATGCTTATTGACTATTTTAAGCTATCAGGTATTTTTAATGTGACGGAAAATCTAGACAATAATGAATTGAGAAAGAAATTGGAAAAAGTAGATGTAAAATCAGAGATTTTAAAAAAGTCTACAAAAGAATTTGAATTACTGTCTCTATATTTCGAGCAAGAGGGTCTGAAGCAGCAGAATGTTAATTATGCATTTGTTGATATAGGTTGGAAAGGTTCTGGACTGTATGCATTAAACAAATTACAGAAGCGCTTAAAAACACATAAGTCACCATGTTTTTTTTGGAATACAATAAAAGCATACAGAAATGATTTTCCTATAATGTATTATACTCATAATTATAATTATGATTTACCTAAGTATTTCATAAATTTGGTAGAAGATTATTTTTCTGCTAATCCAGAACTGTCAACAATAGGTTATATAAAAAATGAAACAGGCCGTATTGAACCGCTATTTGATGTTAATAGTCGTCTAGAAAATGACGAATTAGCTCAGAACAACCTTAGTGTAGTTTCGAAGTTCGCTGAATGTCTTGTCAGTTTTGGATTGGGGGATGATATTTCTAATGTATTAAAAGAAATTGAAGATATTTTAGTTGGTCTGATCATCAAGCGCCCTTATTTGATAGACGTAGCCGCTATAAAACATGCGGATTGTAATAAGAATGAAATTAATGATAAAAGAAAAGAGTTTATTTGCAAGCTTCGTTTGGTAGATGTATTGAAATTTTCTCTTGGGTTAAAACTGAACTTACTATGGGATGAGGCAAGTGTTTGTTACACAAGCCCAAGACTGGCAAAAAAGATATTGAGAATGCATGACATCAATAGAAGATTGTTGCTTTCGATTAGAGATAAAGTTTTAAAATATTAAATTATGGAGAGTACAAGTAAAACTAAAACAATAGCAAGAAATAGTTTTTTCTTGTATATTCGGCTAGGATTGTCCATTATAATAGGACTACTTACGAGTCGAATCATACTTAAGGCGTTGGGTGTTGTTGACTATGGAGTTTATAACGTTGTTGGTGGTGTTTCTACTATGTTTGTTTTTTTAAATTCAACAATGAGCGTTTCCACTTCACGTTATGTGGCTTTTGCTTTAGGTACTAGGGACTATAACAAGCTGTCTTCAATATATTGTCAAGCAAAAATTATCCATTATATTCTAGGTTTTATAGTTTTCTTGTTAATAGAAACAATAGGTATATGGATGTTGAATGAAAAGCTAAATATTCCTATATCTAGGCATAATGCCGCCCTTTGGATTTTACAATCTACAGCGGTAGTAGCAATTTTAAATATTATATCGACACCAGATATGTCATTGATTATAGCACATGAAAAAATGAAGTCATTTGCTTATATTTCTCTTTTTGATAGTTTTGCTAAGCTTATTGCAACTATTATGGTTATTTATTATGGTGGGGATAAATTGGTATTCTATGCAATTTTGATGATGTTAATCCAAATTGTAGATAGACTTACTTATTATATTTATTGTAGAATGAAATTTTCAGAGGCAAAAGCATCGTTGAAATATAGTAAAGAGATTTTTGTTGATATGATATCTTTTGCTGGTTGGAATTTATTAGGTAATATGGCTGTAATGACAATAGAGCAAGGTGTTACCATATTATTGAATGTCTTTTTTGGTCCTGCCATTAATGCAGCACGTGGGTTAGCATCTAGTTTTTCTTCATATGTCTCTTCGTTTGCCAACAATGCAAGAATGGCGATTAATCCACAGATAACAAAGTCTTACGCAGAAGGTAATCTGGCTTATATGCACAAATTGATTGCTTTGAGCTCATTAAGTTGCTATTACCTTTTGTTGTTGGTTACTGTACCATTGTTATTTATTGCAGACTATATATTGCAATTGTGGTTAGGTGAAGTTCCATCTTTTACATCAGTATTTTTTAAATTGACAATGCTATATACTATTGTAAATTCTTTTGGTAATCCTGTAATTATTGGTGTTCATGCAACGGGTAAAATTAGAAAGTTTCAGTTAGTGGAAGCATTAATAATGTTGCTAACATTGCCAGGTGCTTATGTTTTATTAAAAAAAGGTTTTCCTGCATCTTCTGTTTATGTTTCAATGATAGTATTTGCTATACTTGCCCAAGTAGGGCGTTTGGTTGTTATTCTTCCAAAAATAAATATGTCTTTTAGAAAATATAACCAAAGCATTTTGCTGCCAGCTTTAAAAATTTTGACTTTTGCCTTTTTCCTTTATTTGTCGTTAAGTTTTTCAATAGACAAACATGGCTTATTTATAGATTTATTTTTCGCCTTAGTTTCTTTCGTATGCTTGGTAGTGGCGATTTTCTATTTAGGCTTAAATAAGGAAGAGCGAATTAATTTGTGTAATTTTATAAGGAAAAAATATGAATCAAAAAAGTAACATAAGGCAATCTAATTTCGAGTTGTTGCGTATTGTTTGTATGTATAACATTCTTCTATATCATCTTCTGTTTCATGGTTGTAATGGATTACAATTGATTCCTAGTGTGTCTAAAGTTTCAGTTGTTGTTGAAGCTTTTTTGTCTTTTCATGTAAACGCTTTTCTCTTGATTTCTGGGTATTTCGGCATTCGTTTCCATTTTAAGAGCTTATTGAAATTTATATTACCTTGTGCCTTTTATTCGGTATTAATATATCTTTTGTTTGAATGGTCTGGTGATCATTTAAATAGTATAAACATAAAAGGTTTATTGAAGAGATTTGCATTTATTTGTAGAGATAGTCCATGGTGGTTTGTTGAAAAGTATTTTTATTTGTTCTTAACAGCGCCGATTTTTAATATTGCTTTAAAGTATTCAAAAAAGAGAGAATTGCAGATTATATTAGTCCTTCTTCTTTTAGTCAATATCGGAATTGGAGGTGTAATGCATAGTGATTTCAATCGCAATGGATTCTGTTATAATCATTTCGTTTTAATGTATATGTTAGGAGGATATATAGCTCGTTTCGGTATTGAGTTTAAATCTTCTAGATTAATTCTCGGTTATATTTTTACTTCGATATTGATTGTTTTGCCCCCTCATATCGTAAGAGGGTATGTAAATCCTTTTGTTATAATACAAGCGATTTGTGTTTTCTTGCTTTTTGAAAAGATGCGCTTTCAAAGCAGATGGATAAACTATCTTGCAGCTTCTACGTTTTCCGTTTACTTGATTCATGATGAGGATGTCTATTCTCGACCATTTTTGAGAGTAATGGTTGCAAATTTTTATTCTCTGTTTTCTAGTGATTGGTGCTTTTTATTAGGTTTAATTATTGTTAGTATAATCGCCTTTATAGGTTTGATTTTTGCAGATAAACTGTTTAAATATACGATTGTAGATCGGCTCTATAATATGTTTAATTGTTGTTATAATAATCTTAAAACAAGAAGTAAATTATGGGTTCATTTATAGAAAAGACATATTGGCTTCGAGCTAATATGTTAAAGCAATACTTTACTGGCTTAGCTTTGGTTAAAGCAAAAATTTGGGGTATTCAAATGGGTAGAAAGTGTACATTTAGAGGTCCTGTACTTTTTTATAAGACTCCAAAAAGTATAGTTTTAATTGGCGAGAATTGTCGATTTAATTCTCTGTCATATTTTAATTTCCGAGGGTTGGATCATCCAACGATATTGCAAACAGGCAAGGCGAATGCTAAGATTAAAATTGGTAATAATTGTGGGTTCTCCTCGGTTAGTATTGTTTGTGATGTAGAAGTTAATATAGGTAATAATGTCATGTGTGGGGCGAATGTGATAATAGGTGATCGTAATGACCACGAAGAGCGTTATGCTAAGACTCCGAAACCAATAATCATAGATGATGATGTATGGATAGGAATGAATGCTACCATAATGGGGGGTGTTACAATTGGTAAAGGAAGTATTATTGGTGCTAATGCGCTAGTAACGAAAAATGTTCCTCCAATGGAAGTCTGGGGGGGCGTACCTGCAAAATTTATAAAAAAAATAAATAACGATTAGTTTATATGGTTAATTATTTCCTTAATATGCTTTATAGAAATGTGAGTCATATAGTACTTGCATTTACTATACTATTTGTTTTGCGAATAGTACCTGCTTTCCCCTATCCGCAACGTTTCCAAATAGTTTTGGCTTTTTTATTATCTGCATTCTTTTGCTTTTCTTTCTTGAAGAGTAAAGAGTGCCATGACCCCAAAAACAAAATAGTAAATTTATTTATATATTATGTGATAGGGTATTTAGCTATTGGAGTTATTAAAAATTATTTCCAACCTTCAAGCCTTTTTTTGATAAATCAGGCTGATGCTATTTTTTGTTTGGCATTATTTGCATTAATTCCTGTTTACTCTAAGCCTCATTTTCTTAGGTCTTTTGCCATACAATATTTTTGGATATGTCCCATTCTCTTGCTGTTTTCACTTCCTTTTGCTTGGATAGCAAGCTATGCGGATATTTTGGGGTATACTCCAATTTTTATCTTGTTTATACCTTTCTTGTCTAGAAAAAAGCGTTGGCTAGTAGTATCGTTTATGATACTTTCTATTATAACTACAAGTCAAAGAATATACTATTTGAGATATGCTTTCATGTTATGTTCATTAGCTCTTTATTACTTGCCATTATTAAAAAATAGGATACTCCTATTTGTGCATAAGTTATTCTTTTTAATTCCATTAGCGTGTTTGATAGCTGCATTTGTATACAATTTTAATGTTTTCGATTTTCATTCGTATTTAGGAAAGGGTGAGAGCGTGCATGTTCAGAGTACGGGTGTTGATGAAAATAGTTTGGATGATACTAGAACGTTTATATACCAAGAAGCTCTTCTTTCTGCAACAAACAATGATTATGTGTTATTGGGTCGAACTCCGTTTTATGGCTATGAATCTTTGTTTCAAAGTAAGAGAATGTCAGAACTTGGATTTATAGTAAAAGGTGTATCCATAGAAAGAATTAGTGAGGTGCATATGGAATCTATTTTTACTTGGTTTGGTTTGATAGGAGTTATTTTCTATTTTGGGGTTTTATTCGTAACGAGTAGAAAATGTATAAAAGATTCAAACAATAGGTATTGTAAAATTTTAGGAGTTTCCATGGCGTTTATGTGGTGTTTGCTTTGGATAGAATATAGCTTCGCATTTACACCAAGTTATTTTGTGTTTCTAGTATTATTAGGGCTTTGTTATAATTCAAAACTCTTGGGAATGTCGGATGAACAAATTAAACAATATTTTTTAAAAATTTTTTAAAATGAAATATTTAAGAGGATTAAAGTATGCCTTATATGTCGGTAAAATAATGAATTCCGCAGTTGAGGCTGTTTTATGCCATCATTATAATGGTGAGCATAAGTCGGAGGCTTTTAAGGGAATCGTTTATGTTGCGGATGGATCCTTACTTCATGGTGGTCTTTCTGATCGTTTGAGAGCTTGTGTGTCTTTGTTTTATGTTGCTCAGAAGTTGAATATTCCTTTTAGAATTTATTTTAAATCACCATTTGCTCTCGAAGATTATTTTATTCCTAGTAAATATGATTGGCGTATTGATGAAACATCAATGAGTTATTCTCTTTCAGATACTAATGTAGTTTATATTTACAGCAGAGATCTTCCTTTTGAACATATATTTCAGTGGCAATATTTAAAAAGAAGAATTTATGCTAATATGCAGAATCATATATTTACGAATATTGATCTTGGCGATAAATGTTTCTCGAAACTCTTCAATATGCTTTTTAAACCATCATATCCTTTGCAGCAAGCTGTTAAATTAAATGAGGGAGAGATAGGTGGAGACTATATTTCAATGGTTTTTCGCTTTCAGCAATTATTAGGAGATTTTAAGGAGGGGAACTTTAAAATATTAGGAATGGAAGAAAGAAAAAAGCTGATGGAGAAATGCAAAGATGCCATTTGTTACCAGCATTCCATTTATCCCAGTATGAAAATACTTGTAACTTCGGATAGTATCGGTTTTTTAGACTATATAAAGGATTTGGAATATGTCTATACAATAAAAGGTAAGGTTTTTCACATGGACTTTACAAATGAAACGCAGAAAATGCAGTATCTTAAGTCATTTGTAGACTTGTTAATGTTATCTAAGTCAAAATATATATTCTTAGTTAAGTCAAGTGAAATGTATGCTTCTGGTTTCGCAAAAAGAGCTAGTTTGATTAATAATGTGCCATATTCGGTTTTAAATATATAAGAAATGGATAAGCCTTTAGTTTCAATAATTATACCTGTTTTTAATAGAGCAGACATAATATGTAATACTTTGGATAGTATTCTTCGTCAGACTTATACTAATACAGAAATCGTTGTTGTCGATGATGGATCTACTGATAAAATCAGTGAGGTAATTGGTGATTATATCAAACGTTATGGAAAAGATAAGGTTATATATATATACCAAGATAATGCAGGTCCTTCATTTGCAAGAAATAGAGGCTTGCATGAATGTCATGGCGAGCTGGTTTGTTTTTTTGATTCGGATGACATTATGATGCCAGAACGAATAGAAAAACAGACTCTTGAAATGATAAAGCAGCATTCCGATTTATGTTTGGCAGGTATACATTACATGAATAGAGACAAAGATATTATTCCATCCCTGGTAATCGATTCTGAATTTGTGCATAGCTTTATTCTAAATAAAAACGATGTTTTTATGGGTACACAAGGATGGTTGTTTAAACGAAATATATTACTTAAAATCAAAGGATATGATGAAAAGTTAAGAAATTATGAAGATTGTGACTTGGTTTTTAGATATATAGCGAGTCAAGATAATTTAAAAGTTTCTATTATCCCATCTGTTTTGACTCTGTATAATGACGATAATCGTAATGATAGATTGACAAACATAAAGAATTCTGCAAATGAGCATTTTCAAAATGGATTTATCACTTTTTATTCACGAGTTATTGAATATTCTATAGCAAAGTCAATTGGAGATAGTATTATTTATAATTATAAGCTGTTTCTTAAATTCAAAGCAAAGTATTATACATGTCTTTCTTTTACTTCAAAAATGAAGATGAAGAGCATTGGGATGTTGATAGCTTCTTATAGTAAAAATATTTATGTAAAATATTATTTTTATTATCTGATATTAAGAATTTTATATGTCTTAAAAAATGGAAAGAAATAATTTCATATTTTTAGATTCAACACAAAATTATCCATTGGAATTTTCTGCGGGCAATTCTAAAGTGGAGATTATGGCAAAAGGGTTGATTGAGCAGGCGAGAAAGGTTTATGTGATTAATCCTTGTTTTGGCAGTCGAAAAATAAGTTCTATAATAAAGGGAGAGAAGGATGGTATATTATATAAGGTTTTTCCAAAGAAAGGTAAACTATATAGTATATATTGTCTTTTTTTAACTTTAAAAGAAATGTTTTTGATGAGAAAAGAATATAAATATATAGTCTATACTCAGAATCATTATATTATATATTTATTGGAATGTTTATATGCAAAACTTCTTGGTTATAAAATAGGGGTTCTTTATCATGAGTTGCGATATACGACTTTTCAAAAGCCATCTTTATATACATTATACAATGCTAAATTGTTTGATTATACCTTTGGCTTTTTTTGTGATTTTATATTGCCTATTTCTCATTTCTTGAAAGATAGATGCAAAAAATATAATAAGCCTTTATTGATGACTCCAATTCTGTCAGACTTTTCTAAAACAAAAGATAATGTTGTTCCTAAAGATTACTTTTTGTACTGTGGCTCTGTGGAATATAAACGCATCATTGACTTTATATTGTCAGCTTTTGAAATGCTTTCAAAGCAAAATATTGATTCAAAGTTGATATTAGTGTTATCTGGGGATGAAACTGTTCGAAATAGTATTCAAAAAGAAATATGCAACTCTGGTTTAGAAAACAACATTTCAATAAAGTACAAATTGTCCTACGATGAATTGCTTAAATTGTTTTCAGAAGCCAAGGCTTTATTGATTCCTCTAGATTCTAATAATTTGCAGGATAAGGCAAGATTTAGTCAAAAAATAGCAGAATATGTATCTACAAAACGTCCAATAATAACAAATTCTGTTGGAGAAATCCCATATTATTTTAATGATAAATCTGCATATATAGCTCAAGATACAAGTGCTACAACTCTTTCTGACATTATGAAGGATGTGTATAATAATCCTCGAAAAGCTACTCTTGTTGGAAAACAAGGCTATGACGTAGGTGCTCTTTATTTTGATTATAAAAAATATACATTATCGTTATTGTCATTTTTAAAAAATAACTATGAATAAAAAAATTATATTTGTTTGTCAAAAGGTTACCTATGATGGAGCCTCGAAGATGCTTAATTGGACCGTTAATAAATTGGCGGAAATTCCAGGAAACAATGTGTCTTTATATACTTTTTATTACTCAAAGACAAATTATTGTTTCGATGAAAATGTAAAATGGCATCAAAAGATAAGAGAAAAGAATGAGCGATGGAAAATTATTTTTGATCTGCGCTCATATTTGAAGAGAGAAAAGCCAGATATGGTCGTTTCATTTTTGTATGATGCTGGAGTATATTCTTTGCTGGCAACTATTGGCCTTCAGATTCCTGTAATAGTTTGCGAACGAACTGATCCAAATGCAAATAAGTTGTTGAACATAAAGTTTGCGCAAGCTATGTATCGTATGGCATCTGGTGCTGTTTTTCAATTGCCGGCTGCTCAGCAGTATTTTAAAAATATAATTAAAAAGAAAACTTGCGTAATTCCAAATCCTGTTTTTGATACAGGATATACTGTTTCTCTTCCTTTTGAGCAGCGTAGAGATGTTATTTCTTATGTAGGACGTATTTCCAATTTTCAAAAACGTTTAGATTTGTTGATTAGCGCTTTTTCAATATATGCACAAAAGAACAAAACGGTTAAGCTAGAACTTTATGGAGATGGTGAGGATATGGAAGCGATAAAGCGACAAATAGAAGCATTAAACATGCAAGAGCGTATAGTTGTAAAAGGAAGCGTATCTAACCCTATGCAGTATGTTTCTACCTCCAAATGTTATATTTTATCCTCAGACTTTGAAGGAATTCCTAACTCATTATTGGAGGCAATGTCTGTAGGCGTTCCTGTAATTTCAACAGATACAAGTCCAGGAGGTGCTCGTTTTTTGATTTCAAATAATCAGAATGGTCTTTTAGTGAAATGTGGTGATATCAATATGTTGGCAGATAAAATGGATTATCTGTTTAATAATCCCCAAAAGGCCGATGATATGGGTAAAAATGCAAAGCAAGTGTTGGAACGCTTTAAAGAGGATAATATTGCTAAAATGTGGGATTCTTATTTAAACACTTTTATGTAGCTTCAGTTTGTTGCAAATATATGGAATTTATTTCCTTTTGATAGTTGTTCTACATATGTTCTGTGTTGTAAAAGATAATAATAAGAATAAATAATATTCATGAATAAATTACTTCTTCAATGTAAATTCCTGTTGGTGGAATTTCTTAATGTGTCTTATCAATTAATACCAAATCCTCTCAGAAATTGGTATCTGAGTTTGTTCGGTATTAGAGTCCGGGGGGGCAAGTCTTGTATCCATCGAGGATGCAAATTCTTCCATGTTGGTAAGATGAATGTGGGCAAAGAGACTGTCATTAATTTTGGTTGCTACCTAGATAATCGTCGAGGTATTTATATCGGGAATAATGTTGGTATCGCCCATAATACAAAGATTTATACATTAGGTCATGATTTGAACGACCCAAAGTTTTCTACAAAAGGTGCACCTGTGTATATAGAGGATGATGTCTTTATTTTCTCCAATGCTTTGGTTATGCCTGGAGTGACAGTAGGCGAAGGTGCTATTGTGCTGGCTGGTAGCGTGGTTACTAAAAACGTAGAGCCATGGACTATCGTAGGTGGTAATCCTGCCAAGAAAATTAGGGAGCGTAATCGTGATATAGATTACAAACAAGTTTATAGATACTGGTTCGCATTATAATGAATATTCTTTTTTTAACAAAGTCTTTTGGAATAGGTGGCGTAGAAGTAGTAACTATGACGTTGGCAAAGACCTTTGCTAAGCATGGTCATCTTGTAGGCATCTTCTCTTTCTATCGAGCTGATGATATTCTAGAAAAGCAATTGCCTGATAATATACCTTTATATATAGCTCATGGCTATAAGAATAGTCGGGAGAATATTGCTATGCTGCGCCAACTCCTCGTTGATAAAAAGATAGAGGTGGTTATAAACCAATGGGGCTTGCCTTTCCTTCCTATTCGAGTAATTAATCAAGCTCGTAAAGGGCTAAAGGTGAAGGTTATTTCTGTATATCACAATCAGGTTGATACGAATGGAAAACTGAAAGCGTGTGATCAAGCTATTGAGCGTTGCCAGAATCCACTTTTACGTTCTGTATTAGAGGTAAAAAGATTTTTGGTCAAGTCCATAACAAGTTATTCCATGCGCTATGTATATAATCATAGTGATGTATATGAAGTCTTGTCTCCAAGTTTTATTGAACTATTCAAGAAATTTACTAGGATTAAGAATCCAACAAAGCTCGTGGCTCAAACAAATCCAATCACAATTGATGGAAGTGTTCAATCTGAGAAGATCACGAACGTAGATAAGAAGGAAAAGGAAATTATCTATGTGGGGCGTTTAGACTTTGTACAGAAACGAGTATATAGAGTGATAGATACTTGGAACTATCTGGAAGAACGTTTTCCTGATTGGAGATTGACCATTGTTGGAGATGGTGAAGATAGAGAAAACTTGGAGAATCATGTAAGTTGTTTAGGTTTGAAACGCGTTTCTTTTGAGGGATTCCAAAATCCTTTGAATTATTACAAACGTGCTTCTATGTTACTTCTTACTTCTGATTTTGAAGGTTTTGGCTTGGTTATAATTGAAGGTATGTCTTTTGGTGTTGTACCATTTGTTTATGGTAGTTATCCTGCTGTATATGACATTATTGACGATAATATAAATGGTTTTATTTTACCAATGACAGAAAAAGGTTATGATGCAGCACAGATGGCTGGGAAAATGGCTGATGTAATGAAATGCCCAGAAAGATGGTTGCAATTATCTAAAAATGCCATCTCGAAGAGTAACTTGTTTTCATTAGAGAATGTCTATTCTCAATGGAAAGACAACCTCGATAAAATGAATGTGGGGGGGGCAATTCTAGAAAAAAATGCTCTTTCTTATACATTTAAAATTAAGGAAATAATCTACGTGGGACGCTTGGATTTCGTGCAGAAACGAGTATATCGTGTGATAGATACATGGAACTATCTGGAAGAACGTTTCCCTGATTGGAGATTGACCATTGTTGGAGATGGTGAAGATAGAGAAAACTTGGAGAATCATGTGAGATGTTTAGGTTTGAAACGTGTTTCTTTTGAGGGCTTCCAAAAGCCAATTGATTATTACAAACGTGCCTCTATTCTCCTTCTTACTTCTGATTTTGAGGGCTTTCCTTTGGTTCTTGCAGAATGTATGAGCTTCGGTGTCATTCCTGCTGTTTACAATAGCTATTCTGCGATTGGCGATATTATAGAAAGTGATAAGGATGGTGTTGTGATACCTTATCACAAAAATGGGTATCAAGCTGAAGAAGCTGCTGGAATGGTTGCCCAAATAATGGGGAATGAAGTGAAACGTGAGCAAATGGCTTTAGCTGCTGTAGAGAAAAGTAAGGATTATTCGGTGGAAAGAATATATGAAGAGTGGATGAAAATCATAGGGATGAAATAAGTAAAATAATGTTTAATAATACTCAAATCATAATCATGGCTGGGGGCGTAGGTAGCCGTTTCTGGCCTATGTCAACTCCCGATTACCCAAAGCAGTTCATTGATGTGATGGGTGTGGGGCGTTCCCTCATTCAATTGACAGTAGATAGATTGAAGCCAATCTGTCCTGTCGAGAATATGTGGGTAGTGACAAACGAGAAATACATTCGCATAGTCAAGGAGCAAATCCCTGACATGCCAGTAGATAGCATATTAGCAGAGCCGGAGGCTCGCAATACCGCTCCATGTATTGCTTATGCCTGCTGGAAGATCCAGAAGAAGCATCCTGATGCCAACATCGTGGTGACACCATCCGATGCCCTGGTGATCAATACCTCGGAGTATCAGCGAGTGCTCAGCAAGGCATTGAGCTATACTTCCGATAAGAACGCCATCGTTACGATCGGCATCAAGCCAAGCCGCCCGGAAACTGGCTATGGCTATATTGCTGCAGCAGAGCCAACATCAGTAGATGAAATCTATAAGGTTGAGGCATTCAAAGAAAAGCCAAACTTGGAGACTGCTGAGCAATACCTTGCCGCTGGCAATTACTATTGGAATGCCGGAATCTTCGTATGGAACATTGATATCATCAGTAAGGCAATCCGCACCTTCCAGCCTCAGCTTGCCAGCATCATGGACAAGATGGCACCTTCTTTCTATACCGAAAAGGAGAAAGCGGTAGTTGGCAAACTCTTCCCAACCTGCGAGAAGATAAGCATTGACTATGCCGTGATGGAGAAGTCTAAGGAAATCTATACCTTGCCAGCCGAGTTTGGCTGGAGCGACTTAGGCAGCTGGGGTAGTCTCCGAACCTTGCTTCCACAGGATGAGGCTGGCAATGCTAAGGTAGGCAAGGACATCCGATTGTATGAATGCAAGAACTGCGTGGTTCATGCAGCCGATGAAAGCAAGGTGGTGGTTCAGGGCTTGGATGGCTATATCGTAGCCGAGAAGCACGGACAATTGCTTGTTTGCTCTTTGAAAGAGGAACAGAGAATTAAAGAGTTTGGAAAATAATGAAATAAGACAATGAATAATATTCGACTTATAAATTTTAGAAATATTGCCGATTCTGGCGAGATAGAACTTAAGCCTCTAACCATTCTAGTTGGTAAGAATGGATCAGGTAAAAGTTCTTTTTTACGTTTGTTTCCTTTGCTACAACAAAGTATGGAAGTTGCAAAAAAGGGACCTTTTTTATGGTATAATGAAAAAGGAGTGGATTTTGGAGATTTTAACTCTACAGTAAGGGAAAAAAGCGATAGTTTACAAGTTGGCTTTTCTATACATCATGGTCGTAAAAGTAGTCATATGTTTGATATACATATACTCATGACAGTAGTAGAAGATAAAGAAGAGTCAATAAACTCTGAAAAAGGTATATCATATGATAGAGTTAGTAAAATCGAATTACGTTATTTGGGAAATCAGGTCGTAGTTGATTTTAGCACATCTTCTGATACCAAGGTTGAAATTAATGGTAGTACGGTATATGATGCTAAAAAAAATGAACAGCCCTTCGGCCTTTTTCCAAATATCTCAATAGATGGTAGTAAAGACATTCCTGGCTTTAGAGAATTGATAGATTCCCTGGCTGAAAATGGTAGATATAAGTATAGGGATTATATTGATTTCGTAGATGTTTCATTTGAAGAATTCCAAAAATTAGTTTCTGGCAAAAACTTATCCTATAATATTAAGCAACTTTATTGTAATATAATATATAATTACCTGGATAGACTGTTAATGAATATACAGATGCAGATTAGAATTGAAATGGATAATGTAACTTATATCGGACCATTTAGAGAAGCCCCAAAACGTTACTATAGATTTCAGAATCTTGCAACCCATAAAATAGATTCTATGGGTAGTAATATGGCTGTATATGTTAATGCTATGCATACTGACAAAATAAAAGCTTTTAATGGTATTTTGGAAGAAAAGTACAAATTCCAATTGGAGGTGGAAAGTCATTTCGGCCAAATTTCTTTATTTATTAAAAAAGATAAGGATGATAAAACTAACATAGTTGATAATGGCTTCGGCTATTCGCAATTAATGCCAGTATTGTTAGCTCTGCATACTTTCAATACGACAAATGAGCATACGGTATTTCCTTTTCGATCTGATTTTCAGATGCTGTGTATAGAGCAACCTGAATTGCATCTTCACCCAGCGATGCAAAGAAAAATCGGTAGTTCATTAGCAGACTCAACTAAGCATATTGTTGCCGAATCTCAACAAAAATATATCTTATTGGAAACTCATAGTAGATCATTAATTGATTCTATTGGAGAAGCTATTGCTAGTGGAGATATAAGTAGTGATAATGTTGCTGTTTATTTATTTGAGTCTGGTAATCAGATTGCTAAAATACGTTCAACCAGATTTGACGAGGATGGATATTTGACAAATTGGCCTTTAGGATTTTTAGATTAAACTATGCTGTATTATATCGATTCTTCAATAGTAGAAGCTGCTGAAAATCAGAATGATTCTGTTGTGCAAAGGCTAGATGAACTCTTGTATTGTTGGAAGAGAGGACTTTGTGTTCTTGATAGCCGTAGACGTAATTTGGATAGGCTGATAGCTTTAGGTGGAAGTATGAAGGATTTTTCTGCTGTTAAAGCTGTAAAACAAGGCATCCATAATATATATTCAGACATTGATTTTTTTATCGTGTTAACTAATGGAAATACTACCCCTCAGTTAGATGCAGATCTTTTGCAGAAAGCTGCTATTTTAGAGATAACAAGTATTTCGGGAGTTTTAAACTTCGCTATTAATTTTGTGGTCTGTGAAAATGTAAAAGATTATGATTTGTATAAATGGGGAACAGATTCTTTAGTTAAGGTATTGAAAGATAATATCTTTAGATTGAATATAATGCCTTATAATGGCGGAGGTAGTACAATAGTAGATTCTGTAAGACATTTAGATGGATTTAATAAGCTTCTTATAACTGATAGTGATAAAAAATACGCTTCCTGTCCCACAGGAAATACTGATTCTCTTATACAGCAATATATAAGAACTGAAAGACCAGTTCTTTGCTGGTCTTATACTCTTATTGTTCATGAGGTTGAAAATCTGCTTCCTTTTGAAGTGATTGAAAATGTAACATCTATGGTGAAGTATAAGATTAAAAAGTTGAATATAATTAAAGATGATGCCTTCGGCAATACTTTCTTAATATATTTTGATTTTAAAAATGGCTTCCGATGTTCTCATTTGAGATTAATTCGTAAAAATGAGAATTCCTCGTTGGGTGATTATAAAAAACTCTTGTCTAGTATTGGAATTTCTGAAGATAGAATTAAAAAAGCTTTGAAAATGAAATATGATAAAAATACTGATAATGAGCTAGTTTGTGGATTTGGAGATTCTATCTTAGCTGATAGCTTAACTTACATATCTTCTCATGATAATGTAAACCTCAAAATGTTAGATTATCAAAAAGAGGATTGGAAAAACATATCAAGAAAAATATGGTCTTTAGGGTGTGCTATGAAGCCGAAGAGAAATTAAAGTTATTGGTAATTACTTCAATATTTTTTATGAAATAAATTGGTGTTTTTTCGTATTCAATGGAAACTGTAAATGTATTAAATATAGATATTCAGAACATTACTCGTCAGGAACTCTTGGAGAACCTGAAGGAGGGTGTTCTTGTGACTCCTAATCTTGACCATCTGATAAAGCTTCAGAAGGACAAGGAGTTTTATGACGTGTATCAGAAGTCGGAATGGGTGGTGTGTGACAGTAAGATCCTCTACCTGTTCGGTAAGTTGTTGAAGACCCCAATCAAGGAAGCGATTCCGGGTTCCAGCTTCTTTACCTCTTATTATATGTATCATAAGAATGATGCAGACTGCAAAATCTTCTTGCTTGGTGCCAAGGAGGGTATTGCTGTTAAGGCTATGGAGCGCATCAATGAGAAGGTGGGGCGCCAGATGGTGGTTGGTGCTCATTCTCCTTCCTTTGGCTTCGAGAAGCATGAGGATGAATGTGAGGAGTTGGTTCGCATCGTCAACGAGAGTGGTGCAAATGTACTGCTCGTTGGTGTGGGTGCTCCAAAGCAAGAGAAGTGGATTATGAAGTATCGTGATAAGATGCCTGGAGTAAAGGTGTTCATGGCTCTGGGTGCTACCATCGACTTCGAAGCTGGAACATTGAAACGTGCGCCTAAGATTTGGCAGAAAATCGGCATGGAGTGGCTGTATCGTTGCATGAAGGAGCCAAAGCGCCTCTTCAAACGTTATTTCGTGGATGATATGCAGTTCTTCTATTACTTCGGTAAGCAGCTTTTGGGAATATACAAGGATCCTTT